>Ga0182792_1000040_pt1 | contig 121396 bp, 112 predicted proteins | sample Passage237B_FD_130497 | JGI IMG/M metagenome (GOLD analysis project Ga0182792, IMG submission 130497) | Cellulose adapted compost microbial communities from Newby Island Compost Facility, Milpitas, CA, USA - Passage2 37B (version 2) (version 2) ...
ACGGGATGGAGCCGGAGCTGTCGCGCGAACTGTCGGTCGGCGGTCTGACCTGGCGCGTGGACATGGCGCTGACCGGGCCGCGTCAGGACGCATCGACGCTCCAGACCGTGCGCGTGTATCTGGGCTTCTCGACCTTTGCCGCCCTGCTCGTGGCCTTTGCCGTGCTCGGCAGCGCCGGCCGCAACGCCGCCACCAACGCCCGCGTGCGCGAGCGCACGATGGAGCTGGCGCAGACGCTCGCCCGGCTGCGCGACCGCGAGGCCGAGGAACGCGCCGTGCTCGACAACATCGTCGAGTGCGTCATCACCATCGGCACCGACGGGCGCGTGCTCAACATCAACCGCGCCGTCGAGCAGATGTTCGGCTACGCGCCGGCCGAGGTCATCGGCCGCAACGTCTCGATGCTGATGGGCGCGCACGACGCGGCCCACCACGACCAGCACATCCGGCGCTATCTCGACACCGGCGAGCGCCACATCATCGGCCGCAACCGCGAGGTGGTCGGCCGCCACAAGGACGGACACGAGATCGCGCTGGAACTGGCCGTCAGCGAATACGTGTTCGGCGAGCGCCGCGTGTTCACGGGCACGCTGCGCGACATCACCGAACGCAAGGCGCTGATGGCCGACCTGATGCGCGCGCGCGAGCACGCCGACGAGGCCAACCGCGCCAAATCGGCCTTTCTCGCCGCGATGAGCCACGAGATCCGCACGCCGATGAACGGCGTCGTCGGTCTGGCCGACGTGCTTGCCTGCTCCAGCCTCGACGAGTACCAGCGTGACCTCGTGCGCACCATCCGCGAATCCTCGACCTCGCTGCTGACGCTGATCGACGACATCCTCGACTTCTCCAAGATCGAGGCCGGCCGGCTCGAGCTCGAGCTGCGCCCGCTGGACCTGGCCGAGGTCGTCGAGGGCGTGTGCGCGTCGCTGTCCCCGATCGCGGTGCGGCGCGGCGTGGACGTGTCGCTGTACGTCGACCCAGAACTGCCCACCGGCGTGGTCTCGGACGAGGTCCGGCTGCGGCAGGTGCTCTACAACATCGTCGGCAACGCCATCAAGTTCTCGGCCGGCCGGCCCGACGTGCGCGGTGTCGTGTCGCTGCGCGTCGTGCGCGCCGCCTCCGACCCGCTGCGCGTATGCTTCACGGTCGCCGACAACGGCATCGGCATCGCGCCCGAGCGCCTGCCTGACCTGTTCCGCCCCTTCACGCAGGCCGAGACCTCCACCACCCGGCGCTACGGCGGCACCGGACTGGGACTGGCCATCTGCAGCCGCCTCGTCGGCATGATGGGCGGCGTGATCGACGTCGAGAGCGACATCGGCCGCGGTGCCACCTTCCGCATCACGCTGCCGCTGGAGGTCGCGCCGGACATCGAGCCTCCCGCGATGCCGGCGCTCGATGGCGTCGCATGCCTGATCGCGCCGAGCTGCGGCAGCGACGCCGACGTCGTCGAGGCCTACCTGCGCCACGCCGGTGCCCGCATCCACCGCCCGGCCGACGCGGTCGAGGCGCTCGATATCGCCCGTGCGACGGACGCGCCGCTGGTCGTCATCGACGGAGGACGCGACGGTGCCGCACAGACCTCCGAGTACGCGCTGCCGGAACAGGACGCACGCAGCGTGCGGCTGGTGCGCGGCCGCTCGGCCTCGCGCGGCGACCCGCGCCGCCAGATCACCGTGGACGCCAACGTCCTGCGCCGTGCCGCGCTGCTGCGCGCGGTCGCCATCGCCGCCGGCCGCGCCTCGCCCGACGCCCCCGAAGAGCACGAGACCACCGGCGAGACCCGCCCCGCGACGCTCCCCGACATCGAGGCCGCACGCGCCGGGCACCGTCTGATCCTCGTCGCCGAGGACAACGAGATCAACCAGAAGGTCATCCTCCACCAGCTCGCCCTGCTCGGCTACGCCGCCGAGGTCGCCGAGGACGGCGCGCGCGCTCTGGAGATGTGGCGGAGCGGCCACTACGCGCTGCTGCTGACCGACCTGCACATGCCGCAGCTCGACGGCTACGCGCTGACCGCCGCCATCCGCGGCGAGGAAGCGCCCGGCGCGCGCGCGCCCATCGTCGCGCTGACCGCCAACGCGCTGCGCGGCGAGGAGCGCCGCGCGATCGAGGCCGGCATGGACGCCTACCTGACCAAGCCCGTGCAGCTCGACCTGCTGCGCCAGACGCTGGAGCGCTACCTGCCGGGCGCGACGGCGGGCGAGCGCAACCCGGCCCCGGCCGCCGCCCCCGAGACCGTCGGGCCGGACCCGGCGCTGCCGCTGTTCGACGTCTCGGTGCTCGAGGAACTGGTCGGTGACGACCAGCTCGTCGTGCGCGAATTCCTGCAGGAATTCCGTCGCAGCGCCGCCGACCTGGCCGAGGCGCTGCGCACCGCGCTCGCCGGCGGCTGGCCGGCCGAGGCCGGCAATGCCGCGCACAAGCTCAAGTCCGCCGCGCGCTCCGTCGGCGCGATGGCACTGGGCGAGGAATGTGCGATCATCGAGCGCGAGGCACGCCGCGCCGACGTCGGCATGCTGAATGCCCGTCTGCCCGGATTCGAGTCACTGCTCGCCGAGACCGGACGCCTGATCGACGCCCATCTGGCCGGAACCCGCGACGCATGAGCACCCTGGTCATCGACGACGAAGTCTTCGTGCGCAAGCTGCTCGCGCACCTGCTCGGCCGCCTGGGCGTCACCGAGGTGCTGGCGTGCGAGGGCGGACGCGACGCGCTCGCGCTGCTCGACGAACGGCCGGACATCGACCTGATCTTCCTCGACCTGCAGATGCCCGGCATGGACGGCGTGGAGTTTATCCGCCACCTCGTCTCGCGCCAGTACCACGGCGCGCTGGTGCTCGTCAGCGGCGAGGACGAACGCATCCTGCACACGGCCGGACGGCTCGCGCGCGCGCACCGGCTCGACGTGCTCGGCGAGATCCGCAAACCGGTCTCCCCGGACGCGCTGCGCGAGGTGCTGGCACGTCGCGGCACGCGCCCCGAGGCACCGCAGCCGCGCCTGAAGCGGGCGTACGACCTCGAAGACCTGCGCACCGCCATCGCCGAGGGGCAGCTCGTCAACCACTACCAGCCCAAGGTCTCGCTCGAAAACGCGCAGTTCGCTGGCGTCGAGACGCTGGTGCGCTGGCAGCACCCCATCGACGGCCTGATCGGCCCCGACCGCTTCGTGCCGCTGGCCGAGGACAGCGGTCTCATCGACGCGCTGACCCGTCAGGTGCTGGAGACCGCGCTGCGCGACATGCGCACGCTGCTCGACGGCGGCAACGCCATCCAGGTGGCCGTGAACGTGTCGATGCAGAACCTGCACGCGCTCGACTTTCCCGAATACGTCACGCGCGTCGCGCTCGCGGCCGGCGTGCCGCTCGGTGCGCTGATCCTGGAGGTCACGGAGTCGCGGCTGATGGACGATCCGCTTTCCGCGCTGGAGATCCTCACCCGGTTGCGACTCAAGCGCATCGGACTGGCCATCGACGACTTCGGCACCGGCCATTCCTCGCTCGCGCAGCTGCGCGACATCCCCTTCACCGAGCTCAAGCTCGACCGCAGCTTCGTGCACGGCGCCGCACACGACGCCGCGCAGCGCGCCATCCTCGACGCCAGTCTGGACATGGCGCGCCAGCTCGGCATCGTCACCGTGGCCGAGGGCGTGGAGAACCGGGAGGACTGGGATTTCCTGCGCGCGCGAGGCTGCCATCTGGCGCAGGGCTGGTTCGTCTCGCGCCCGCTGCCGGCAGCCGAGCTGCCGGCCTGGATCGCGGCGTGGAACGCGCGCCGCGGCGAGGTCTTGGGCTACCGCTGAGGACGCCGGCCAAGACCGGCCGGCGGGCACGGATCAGGAACGCGCCTCGCCCTCGGCCGCAGGCCGACGCATCGTGCCGCCCTGCTCGTCGGACAGCGTGGGCACCGTGAACACGCCGCGCCGCGCCACCAGCTCGTCGCGGTGCAGGCGGGCCAGATGGACGATCAGCTCGTCGCCCTTGGGCGTCAGGTGGATCTCGACGTTGCGCCCGTCGTCACGCCCGGTGCGGCGCTCGACCAGACCCAGCTTCTCGCAGCGCGACACCAGCGACACCACGCCGTGGTGGTGCGACTGCAGCCGCTCCGCCAGCTCGCCGACGTTGGCCCACTGCCGGCCGGGGAAACCCTTGAGTTGCAGCATCATCTGGTACTGCAGCGCGGTGATGCCGTACTCGCGCACGAGCACCTCCGAGAACCGCAGGAATCGCCGCAGCTGGTAGCGGAATTCCGCCAGCGCCTGGATCTCCGCGAGCGGAATCGGATCGTTTCTCATCGTACAAACCTGATCACAAGGTGATACAAGCATACCCGATCAGGCTGTCGGCCAACCCCCGGATTTCCCCGACGCGCGCGGCCCCGGCGTTCAGGGCCGGCCGTCGGCGCGCGGGCGCACCAGCCACGGCGCGAAGCGCCACGCGAACAGCGCCAGCGCCGCCGCGAAGCACAAACCCGCGGCCGGCATCAGCAGCGCATGCGCGGCGCTCCAGTACACCGACAGCACGCGCAGCACGCCTGCTGCCCCCATCAGGGCGAAGGCCACCGTCAGTCCACGCGGCGCTGCGATGGCGCGGCCGGTGTGGCCCAGCGCCGTGCGCGTCATCATGCCCACCGTCAGCGTGCCGATGCCGCCGACCGCGACCAGATGCACGGGCGCGCTGAGCGCGTGCGGCGCCAGCGCCAGCGTGAGTCCGTACAGCCACGCACCGGCCGCCGTGCAGCCGAAGCCGGCGAACAGCACCCACAGCATCGGCTCGCCCGCCCCGCCCCCGGCCCACCAGCGCGTCAGCGAGATCAGGTTGGCCGTGCCGCCGGCCACGAGCAGCCCGGCCGGCAACCACGTCGCGACCCCCGCGCCAACCCCGACGGCCGCGAGCAGCGGCAGCGCGATGCCCGCCACGAGTAGCGGCACCGGGTTCGGCACCTGCTCGACCTGCAGCCGGCGCGCGGTGAAGAACGGGATCACGCGCAGTCCCATCAGGAAGATCACGACCGCCACCAGCAGCAGCCCCGTGTGCAGCACGCGGCGCGGATCGACCGCGACGGCGCCCGACACGCCGGCAAGGAACAGCGCGTCGGCCGCGCCGAAGCTCACCAGCAGCGCCACCGGCAGGAGGTTGCGACGGTTGCCCGTGCGCACGATGGGTGCGGCGAACAGCGCCGCCGCGAGCACGAAGAAGCCGGCCGAGCACAGGGCGCCCGGCCACACGGCGCCGGGGACCGCGAGCAGCAGCACGCGCGCGGCGAGCCACAGCACGGCGAGCAACGCCAGCGGCGCGCCCCGCACCGGCAGCTGGCCGGTCCAGGTCGCCACGGCCGTCAGCAGGAAGCCGACGATGATCGCGCCGGCATAGCCCCATACCATCTCGTGCCCGTGCCACAGGAAACCCGGCAGCGCGTCTGTGCCGCCGAAACCCAGCGACCAGGCGAGCACCGACAACACGCCCTGCAGCGCGGCAAGCAGGTAGAACGGACGGAAGGCATAGGACAGGAAGGCGTTCCACGACGGCCCCGCAGGCTGGTCGGACGCCGGCGGCTCGATGCGCAGCAGCGCCATGTCAGACCTCCCTCACGGTGGCCGGGGACGGGGCGCCGGGGAGGCGAAGGATTCGGTTCGGGCGGTTCATGCGGTTTCTCCGGTGATCCGGCCCGATTGTGCGGGGCCGTCCGGCGCCGCAGCCTTGATGCGGATCAATCCGCGGGAGCGGTCACGGTGCGGCGTGCCGTCATGGCCCGGCTCATGGCCGCCACGGCCGCCTCGCCGAGCACGCGCGCGGCCCACGGCAGCAGCGCGTCCTCCTCGAGGCGGATGTGCGTCTCGTAGGCGTCGGCGAAATCGCGTACGCGGCCGGCGTCGAGCGGCGCCGCTTCCCCCCCGGCGATGCGTGCGAGCGGTTCGCGCAGCACGCGCCACGCCGATTCCAGCTCCGCGTGCTCGCGGCGCAGGCGGGCGTCGAGCGCGGCGAGTCTTTCCCGGCCCTCCGCTCCGACGGCCTCGCGCATGGCGGGCAGCAGGTCCTCCTCCTCGTCGCGGTGGTGATGGACCGCGGCGAGATCGAAGTAGCGCATGACCGCGCGCGCCGCGCGACGGGCCGGCTCGTCCGCTCCGTGCTGCGGCAGCCAGTCCGCCAGCCGGATCAGCGTGCCGAGCTGGTCGCGCACACGACCGTGGCAGGCGTGCAGCATCTCCAGCGGCTCGTCGAGCCCCGGCGCCGGCGGCGGGAGCAGCGAATCGCCCTGGCTCACAGCGGCAGGAAGCCGGCCGGCGTCTTGCTGACGGCCACCGACGCGATCCACGCGAACACCAGCAATGCGGCGACGAAGGCCGTGATGCGGATGCCGCGCGTGCGGCCGCGCCGCAGTGCGATGACGCCGAGCACGATGTACGCGATCAGGCCGACCACCTTGGCCGTGACCCAGCCGGTGACGAGGGGGTACTGCGCGCTCATCACGGCCAGCGCGACGGCGGTGGCGAGCAGCAGCGTGTCGACGACATGCGGCAGCACCCGCACCACGCGCTGCTGCAGGAGCGGGCTGTCGCGCAGCATCCATGCGCCGCGCAGCACGAAGCCGAACAGGCTGACGACGGCCAGCAGCATGTGGAGATGCTTGATCCCGTTGTACACGATTTGATCCTCCTTCCCGACTGGCTTAGGCTGGCAGTCCTCCCCGGTCCGCACCGCCGCTCGCATGAAACCTACCACAGGCACCGTGTCCCCTGTGATGCTGCGCCAGATTCCGTTCTTCCGCGCCCTGTCGGACGAGGACCTCGCGCGCGTGCTGCGCCACACGCGGGAACTGGCCGTGCCGCGCGGACAGGTGCTGTTCAACCGCGGCGACCCGGTGCAGGGCTTCCACTTCGTCATCGAGGGACAGATCAAGCTCGCCGTCAGCTCGCCCAGCGGCAGCGAGAAGGTGGTCGAGGTCATCCATCCGATGCAGACCTTCGGCGAGGCCGTGATGCTGCTGGGGCGCCCCTATCCGGTATTCGCGCAGGCCACGCTCGACACGCGGCTGCTGCACGTCGGCCAGGGCATCGTGTCCGAGCTGATCGACCACGACCCGCAGTTCGCCAAGCGCCTGCTCGCGGGCATGGCGATGCGCCTGCACGGGCTGATCCAGGACGTCGAGGCCTATTCGCTGCGCTCGAGCACCGAGCGCGTGATCGGCTACCTGCTGCAGGCGAGCGGGCAGGACGATCCGAGCGTGCCGGTCGGGTTCGACCTGCCGACCTCCAAGCAGACCCTCGCCTCGCGGCTCAACCTGACGCCCGAGACGCTGTCGCGCATCTTCGCCGAGCTGAGCCAGGCCGGCCTGATCCACGTCCACGGCCGGCACGTGAAGCTGCTCGATCCGCGGCGTCTGGCCGGGTACGGCGACTGAGGGCCGGCCCTCGCGTATACTGCGCCGCGCCATGCCGGTCGATCACTACGAGAACTTTCCCGTCGCCTCCCTGCTGCTGCCGCGCCACCTGCGGGAGCCGGTGGAGGCCATCTATGCCTTCGCGCGAGGTGCCGACGACGTCGCCGACGAGGGCGATGCCGACGCCCCGACGCGGCTCGCGCAGCTCGCCCGCTACCACGCCGGCATCGATGCCATCGAGTTCGGCATGACGCCCGAGGACGACACGCTGCGCCCGATGCTCGAACGGCTCGAACGCAACGTGCGCGCGTTCGGGCTGCCGCTGCAGCCCTTCCGCGACCTCGTCAGCGCCTTCGCGCAGGACGTGGTCAAGACGCGCTACGCCGACTTCGACGAGCTGCTCGACTACTGCCGCCGCTCGGCCAACCCGGTCGGGCGCCTGCTGCTGCACCTGTACGGCGTGCGCGACGCGGTCTCGCTGAACCGCTCGGACGACATCTGCACCGCGCTGCAGCTGATCAACTTCTGGCAGGACGTGGCGATCGACCTGGCCAAGCCGCGCATCTACCTGCCGCAGGACGAGATGGCGCGCTTCGGCGTCACCGAGGACGACCTCGCCGCCGGCCGCCTCAGCGACGGCTGGCGTGCCCTGATGGCCTTCCAGGTCCGCCGCGCGCGCGAACGGATGCTGCGCGGCGCCCCGCTGGCCCGCACCCTGCCCGGCCGCATCGGCTGGGAGCTGCGTCTGGTCGTCGCCGGCGGACTGCGCATCCTGGAGCGCATCGAGGCCGTCGGCTACGACGTCTTCCACCGTCGCCCGACCCTCGGACGGCTCGACTGGCCGATGCTCGGCTGGCGCGCCCTGACGCAGGCCGCCGCATGAATCCGCACGACTACTGCCGCCACCGCACCGCCGCGAGCGGATCGAGCTTCTACTACGGCTTCCTGTGCCTGCCCGCGCCGCGCCGCCGCGGGATCATGGCCCTGTACGCCTTCTGCCGTGAGGTCGACGACGTCGTGGACGAGTCCGGCGACGCCGCGCTGGCCCGCACGCGCCTCGACGAATGGCGCGCCGAGATCGGCCGCGTCTATCGCGGTGCGCCCCGTCACCCGGTCGGGCAGGCGCTGGCCGAGGTTACGGCCGCGTTCCGCCTGCCCGAGGAGCAGTTGCTCGAGATCATCGACGGCATGGAGATGGACCTCGACCGCAACCGCTACGAGGACTTCTCGCAGCTGCAGCTCTACTGCTACCGCGTCGCCAGCGTCGTGGGCCTGCTCTCGGCCGAGATCTTCGGCTACACCGACCGCCGCACGCTGCGCTACGCGCACGACCTCGGGCTGGCCTTCCAGCTCACGAACATCCTGCGCGACGTCGGCGACGACGCGCGGCGCGGACGCATCTACCTGCCGCAGGACGAGCTGGTGCGCTTCGGCGTGTCCGAGGACGACCTGCTCGCCGGCCGCCACACGCCGGCCGTCACCGACCTGCTCGCCTTCCAGGCCGAGCGCGCTCGCGGTTTCTACGAACGCGCCCTCGACGAGCTGCCGGACGCCGACCGCCGCGCCCAGCGCCCCGGCCTCATCATGGCCACGATCTACCGCCGCCTGCTCGACGACATCGTCGCCGGCGGCTACCGCGTGCTCGGCGCGCCGCCGCGGCTGCCCGCCGCGCTGAAGCTGGGGCTCGCGCTGGCCGCGTGGTGGCGCAACCGATGAAGCGGGTCGCGGTCATCGGCGGCGGCTACGCGGGGCTGGCCTGCGCCGTGGAGCTCGCGCGCGGCGGCGCGCAGGTGACGCTGTTCGAGCGCTCGCACACGCTGGGCGGCCGCGCCCGGGTCGTCGCCCGCGACGGCCGCCGCGTCGACAACGGCCAGCACATCCTGATCGGCGCCTACACCGAGCTGGCACGGCTGATGCGCCTGACCGGTCAGTCGCCCAAGTCCCTGCTGCGCCTGCCGCTGACGCTGGTCACGCCGGGCCGGCTGACGCTCGTCGCCGCCCGTCTGCCCGCACCGCTGCACCTCGCCGCGGGCCTGCTGCGCGCGAAGGGGCTGGACTGGGCCGACCGCCGCGCGATGCTGCGGCTGATGCGCCACCTCAAACGCCACGGCTGGCGCGTCGAACCCGACACGACCGTCGACGCGCTGCTGCGCGAGACGGCGCAGACGCCGCGTCTCATCGAACTGGTATGGGTGCCGCTGTGCGTCGCGGCGCTGAACACGCCAACCGGCGAGGCCTCGGCGCAGGTCTTCGCCAGCGTGCTGCGCGACAGCCTCGCCGGCAGCGCCGCCGACAGCGAGCTCCTGATCCCGCGCACCGACCTGACCGAGCTGTTCCCGGTGCAGGCGGCGCGTTTCCTCGCGACGCGGCGCGGCCGGCTCGCGACCGGTTCGACGGTCACCGCGATCACGCGTGACGACGCCGGCTTCGCGCTCGACGGCGACGACGCGCCGGGCCGCCGCTACGAACAGGTCGTGATCGCCACCGCGCCCTACCACGCCGGCGCGTTGCTGCGCTCGGCCGGCTGCGTGGCGGAGGCCGATGCCGTGGACGCGCTGCGCCACGAGCCGATCACGACCGTGTATCTGGAATTCGATAGTGATACGCGCCTGCCCGCGCCGATGATCGGGCTGACCGACGGCCCCGCGCAGTGGGCCTTCGACCGCGGCGTGCTCGACGGCTCGGCCGGTCTGATCGCCTGCGTCATCAGCGCCAGCGGTCCGCACGGCGAGCTCACGCGCGCGGCGCTGGAAGCCGAGGTCCGCGCGCAGCTCGCGCGTCAGCTCGGCCGCGCCCTGCCCGCGCCGCGCTGGAGCCTGACGATCACCGAACGCCGCGCGACCATCGCCTGCACGCCGGACGTCAAGCGCCCCGGCATCCGCACCGCGGTGCGCGGGCTCTGGCTCGCCGGCGACTACGTCGCCTCGCCCTATCCGGCGACGCTCGAATCCGCGGTACGCTCTGGCTGCGCGGCCGCCGCGGCCGTACTGGCACAGGAGCCCTGATGGACGTCCCCCAGCCGCCCCGCATCGACATCACGCAGACCGGACGCTACCGTTTCGAGGTCGATTTCGGCGCGGCCTTCGCGCCGTTCGCGATCGACGAGCCCGCACCGATCGGCGACGGCACGGCCCCCGCGCCCGAGCAGCTGCTCGCGGCCAGCGTCGCCTACTGCCTGTCGGCGAGCCTGTTCTTCGCGCTGACCAAGTACCGCCAGGACGGCGGCCCGATCCGCGCCAGCGCCGAATGCACGATCGAGCGCAACGAGGCCGGACGTCTGCGCGTGACGGCCATCGACGTCGACATCCGGCTGGCCGCCGACGCCACGACGCTCCATCATCTGGACCGTGCGCTGGCGCAGTTCGAACCCTTCTGCACCGTCTCCGAAAGCGTGAAGACGGGCATCCCGATCACCGTCCGCGTCACCGACGGCACCGGCCGCCGCCTGCGCTGACCCGCCCGGAGGAATCCATGGAAAAAGCACACAAGCCCGAAGACCTCGCCCGTCTGTTCATCGAACGCGCCAACGCCGGCGACGTGGAGGGACTGGTCGCGCTGTACGAGCCCGACGCCGTGCTGGCCGTCGGCGAGCCCGTGGCCAGCGGCCACGACCAGATCCGCGCCTTCTACACGCGCCTGCTGTCCAAACCGCGTCAGTTTCCGCCGGTCAGCCAGATGAAGCCTCTCGTGCACGGCGATCTGGCGATGACGACCTCGCGCCAGCCCAACGGCAACGTCTCGACCGAGATCGCGCGCCGCCAGCCCGACGGCACCTGGCTCTGGAAGCTCGACCAGCTCAAGATCGAGCCGCTGAAACCCGAGGACTGATCAGGCCGCGGCGGGCGCGTCCTCGGCGAGGCGTCCGGCCGTCATGCGCAGCACGCGGCCGCAGCGCGCGGCCAGCGCCTCGTCGTGCGTGACGAGGATCAGCGTCGTGCCGGCCTCGCGGTTGAGCGAGAACATCAGCTCGATGACGGCCGCGCCGGTCGCGGCATCGAGGTTGCCGGTCGGCTCGTCGGCCAGCAGCAGTTCCGGCCCCGGCGCGAAGGCGCGCGCCAGCGCGACGCGCTGCTGCTCGCCGCCGGAGAGCTGGCGCGGGTAGTGCCCCTTCCGCGCCGACAGGCCGACGCGGTCCAGCCACTGCGCCGCCACGGCACGCGCGTCGGACGCGCCGGCGAGTTCCAGCGGCAGCATCACGTTCTCGAGCGCGGTCAGCGCCGGAAGCAACTGGAAGGACTGGAACACGAAGCCAATATGCGCCGCGCGCAGCGCCGCCCGCGCATCCTCGTCGAGGTCGAACACCGACTCGCCGGCCACGACGACGCGACCCTCGCTCGGAACGTCCAGCCCGGCGAGCAGTCCGAGCAGCGTCGACTTGCCCGATCCCGAGGCGCCGACGATGGCCACGGACTCGCCGCGCCGCACCGTGAAACCGATATCCTCGAGGATCGTCAGCGTACCGTCGGCCACCGGCACGCGCTTGGCGAGCCCCCGCACGTCCACCACCGGAGAACCGAGTTCGATGCTGCTGCGATCCATTGCGACCTTCCTGTTCGTCGTCGTTTCAGGCGCCCCGCAGGCCGCCACCCTCCTCGTGTGGGGCGACAGCCTGTCGGCCGGCTACCAGCTCGCGCCGCAGGAGGCGTGGCCGGTGCTGCTGCAGACGCGGCTGGAGGAGCGCGGGTTCCCCCACCGGGTCATCAACGGCAGCGTCAGCGGCGAGACCTCGGCCGGCGGCCGTACCCGCCTGCCCGCCGCGCTCGAACGGCACCGTCCGGATGTCGTCGTGCTCGCGCTGGGCGCCAACGATGGCTTGCGCGGCCTGCGTCCGCAGCTGCTGGGCGTGAACCTCGAGGCCATGATAACAGCGGCCCGGGAGGCCGGCGCCCGCGTGCTGCTGGTCGGCATGCAGATGCCGCCGAACTATGGCCCGGCCTACACGCAACGCTTCGCGCAGACCTTCCGGGACGTGGCCGGACGCACCGGCACGCCCCTGCTGCCCTTCCTGCTCGAAGGCTTCGCCGACGACCCCGCGCAGTTCCTCGCCGACGGCATCCATCCGACGGCCGAGGCCCAGCACCGCATCCTCGACAACGTGTGGGACGCGCTGGAGCCGATGCTGCGCCAGGACGCGCATCGCGACCGCCCGCTCCCCGTGCGACAATCCGCCCCGAACTCCACGACACGCACACCATGAAGAAAGGCTTTGCCTCCGTCGCCGACCTGCACGGCTTCGACGACATCATCGACGCCCGCAGTCCGGCCGAGTACGAGGAGGACCACATCCCCGGCGCGCTGTCCTGCCCCGTGCTCGACAACGCGCAGCGCGCCCTCGTCGGCACGATCTACAAGCAGCGCTCGGCCTTCGAGGCACGCCGTGTCGGCGGCCCGATGGTGGCCGAAAACATCGCCCGCCACGTGCGCGAGCACTTCGCCGACAAGCCGAAGAACTGGAAGCCGCTGGTCTATTGCTGGCGCGGCGGCGAGCGCAGCGGCGCCTTCGTGACCTGGCTGCGCATGATCGGCTGGGACGCCTGCAAGCTCGAGGGGGGCTACAAGAACTGGCGCCGCCACGTCATCGCGGAGCTGGACGTGCTGCCCCGCGCCTTCGACTTCCGTGTCGTCGGCGGCCCCACCGGCAGCGGCAAGACGCGCGTGCTCGAGGCGCTGGCCAGGCTCGGGCAGCAGGTCATCGACCTGGAGGATCTGGCCGCGCACAAGGGCTCGGTGCTCGGCGCGATGCCGGGCCGCGCCCAGCCGTCGCAGAAGCATTTCGAAACGCTGCTCTACGTCGCGCTGCAGGCGCTCGATCCGTCGCGGCCGGTCTACGTCGAGGCCGAGAGCCGCAAGATCGGCCGCCTGCACGTGCCCGAGGCCATGATCCTGGCAATGCGCGCCGCGCCTTGCGTGCACATCGAGGCCACGCGCGAGGCGCGCCTCGAGTTCCTCGTGCGCGACTACGCCTATCTGGGTGACGACGTCGCCCATCTTCAGGGCCGCATCGACTGCCTGCGCGGCCTGCAGAGCAACGAGACGCTGGAACGCTGGAAGCAGCTCGCCGCCGAGCGCGCTCTGCCGGCGCTGTTCGGCGAGTTCATCGACAAGCACTACGACCCGCTCTACCGGCGCTCGCAGAACCACAACTACGTGCAGTTCGCGCAGGCCCGCAAGGTCTTCGCGGACGACCTCAGCCCGGCCGGCATCGAGGCGCTGGCGCGCCGCATCGTCGCCGGCGACTGAATCCCGGCCTACGGCAGCCTGGGCAGCTGCGGCGCCGGCAGGCGCAGCGCGCACAGCCGCTGCACCATCGCCGGCCTGGGCACATCGGTCTCGCCCTGCTCGAAGGCGACGACCGCGAACCGCCCCGCGACGCGCTGCAGCAGTTCGCCGGGCACGAGCAGGAAGGCCAGGCTGGACGGCTTGCCGAAGCGCTCGTTGCCCATCATGAAGGTCTCGTAGATCAGCACGCCGCCCGGCCTGACGCAGCCGAGCATCGCCTCGAAATGCGTGCGGTGCAGGTAGTTCGTGACGACGACGGCGTCGAAGACGCGACCCGCGAGCGGCCATGCCTCGCGCTCCAGATCCATCTCGACGGCCTCGATCCCCGCGACGCCCCGCAGCGCCGCGATGGCCTCCGCGTCGCGGTCCACGGCCAGCACCGTGCAGCCGCGCTCCGCGAACAGGCGCGCGTGGCGTCCGCCGCCGCAGGCGAGGTCGAGCACGCGCCCGCCCGCCGGCACCAGTGCCGCGAAGCGCGCGACCCAGGCCGACGGCGCGGCCAGCCGGACGTGATCGGCGCTCACGCGAGTCCCCCGATGCAGATGGACTTCATCTCGAGGTATTCCTCGATGCCCGCGCGCGCGCCCTCGCGGCCGATGCCGGACTGCTTGATGCCGCCGAACGGGAAGACCTCGCTCGAGAACACGCCGGTGTTGACCGACACCATGCCGAAGTCCAGCGCCTCGGACACGCGGAACACGCGGCCGACGTCGCGCGTGAAGAAGTACGCCGCAAGCCCGTATTCGGTGTCGTTGGCCATCGCGATCACCTCTTCCTCGTCCTCGAAGCGGAACAGCGGCGCGACCGGGCCGAAGGTCTCTTCGCGCGCGACGCGCATCGCCGGCGTCACGCCGGTCAGCACCGTGGGCTCGAAGAAGGTGCCGCCCAGCGCGTGGCGCCGGCCGCCTAGGATGGCGGCCGCACCCTTGCCGAGCGCGTCGTTGACGTGCGACTCGACCTTCTCGACCGCCGCATCGTCGATCAGCGGGCCGATATGCACGGTGCCGGCGGTGCCGGGACCGACGCGCAGCTTCGCCACGGCCTCGGCGAGCCGGCGCGCGAACACGTCATAGACACCGGCCTGCACGTACAGCCGGTTCGCGCACACGCAGGTCTGGCCGGTGTTGCGGAACTTGGACGAGATCGCGCCCTTGACCGCGAGATCCAGGTCGGCGTCGTCGAACACGATGAACGGCGCGTTGCCGCCCAGCTCCAGCGACAGCTTCTTGACCGTCGGGGCGCACTGCGCCATCAGCAGCCGGCCGACTTCGGTCGAGCCGGTGAAGGAGAGCTTGCGCACGACGGGGCTCGTCGTCAGCACGCCGCCGATGGTCGGCGCGTCGCCGGTGACGACGTTGATCACTCCCTTCGGGAAGCCGGCCTGCTCGGCCAGCGCGGCGAGCGCCAGCGCCGACAGCGGCGTCTGCTCGGCCGGCTTCACGACCACCGTGCAGCCGGCCGCCAGCGCCGGCGCGACCTTGCGCGTGATCATGGCCGACGGGAAGTTCCACGGCGTGATCGCGGCGCACACGCCGACCGGCTGGCGGATCACGAGCAGGCGGCGGTCGGCCATCGGTGTCGGGATCACCTCGCCCTCGATGCGGCGCGCCTCCTCGGCGAACCACTCGACGAAGGAAGCGGCGTAGGCGATCTCGCCACGCGCCTCGAACAGCGGCTTGCCCTGCTCGGCGGTCATGATCGCGGCCAGCTCGTCGGTGTGCGCGACGATGAGCCGGTGCCACTCGCGCAGCAGCCGCGCGCGCTCGGCGGCGAGCTTCGCGCGCCAGCCCGGCAGCGCGGCGTCGGCCGCGGCGATGGCGCGCCCGGTCTCGGCCGCGCCGAGGTCCGGCACGCGGGCGATGACCTCGCGCGTGGCCGGATCGGTGACGTCGAAGCGGCCGCCGCCGTCGGCGTCGATCCACTGGCCGTCCACGTAGGCCTGCTGGCGGAAGAGCGGGGATTGGGCGATAGCGTTCATGGCATGGGTTCCGTCGTTGAATGTCCCGCTGTGGATTCTAGCGGCGCGGAGGTCGGCATCGGGGTCCGTCTCCGTTATCATGGGTCGCTGCATCGCATCATCGCCGCACATGAACGAGACCCACTACCTCGCTCCGCTGTTCCAGCCGCGCTCGGTGGCCGTGATCGGACCCTGTCTGGACGAGGGCTCGATCGCCAGCATCGCCGTGCGCAACCTGCGCGACGCGCGCTTCCGGGGCCGCATCACGGTTGTCTCGCCGGACAGCTCGAGCGTGCACGGCCTGCCCTGCGTGCGTTCGCTGTCCGAGGCCCAGGGTCCGATCGACCTGGCCGTGATCGGGCTGCCCATCGACGAGGTGCCCGATCTGCTGGCCGAATGCGCCGCCGTCGGCATCCGCGCCGCGATCCTGCCGGCCGGTTTCTCCGACCCGCCCGAGCGCCGCCGCGAGGCCGCCCGCGCGCTGCGCGAGGCCGCGCGCCGTCACGGCGTGCGCCTGCTGGGACCGAACGCTCTGGGCGTGATCCGCCCCGAGATCGGCCTCAACGCCAGCATCGCGCACACCACGCCGCGCAACGGTTCCATCGGCCTGCTGTCGCAGTCCGGCGCGCTCGCCACGGCCGTGCTCGACTGGGCCACGGCGCACGACGTGGGCTTCTCGACCGTCGTCACGGTCGGCGCGAGCGCAGACATCGACTTCGGCGACACGCTCGACTACCTCGTCGCCGACCCGCGCACCGAGAGCATCTTCCTCTACATCGAGCGCATCCGCGACGCGCGGCGCTTCATGACGGCGCTGCGCGCGGCCGCCCGGATGAAGCCGGTGCTGCTGCTCAAGGCCGGCCGCAACCCGCAGGTCGCCGCGGCCATCCACGAGCTGGTCGGCAGCCCGCCGGGCGGCGACGAGGCCTTCGACGCCGCGATCCGCCGCTGCGGCGTCGTGCGCCTGTACAACCTGGGCCAGCTCTTCGCCGCGGCCGGCGCGCTGTTCTCGGACTTCCGCCCGCGCGGCAACCGGCTGGCCATCCTGACCAACGGCGGCGGCCTGGGCTTCATGGCCGCCGACCGCGCGGCCGACCTCGGCATCCCGCTGTCGGACTTCGCGCCGTCAACGCGCGAGAAGCTCGCCGCGCTGCTCGGCGACCGCTGGAACGGCGGCAACCCGATCGACCTGGGCCGCATCGCGGACGCCGACCTCTACCGCGACGCGCTGCGCGCCGTGCTCGACGGTCCGCACGTCGACGGCGTGCTGGTGCTGCTGTCCCCGCAGGCGACGACGCGGCCCACCCACATCGCGCGCGCCGTGGCCGACCTCGGCCGCGACGCCGACAAGCCGCTCGTGACCTGCTGGGTCGGCGGCCGCCACGTCGAGGAGGCGCGCGAGGTCTTCCGGCGCGCCGGCATCCCGACCTTCAGCACGCCGGAGCCAGCCGTCGAGCTGTTCAGCCACATCTCGGCCTACTACCGCAACCAGAAGCTACTGATGCAGGTGCCCGGCCCGCTGTCGCACCTGGACGCGCCGGACGTCGGCGCGGCCGCGCGGCTCATCGAATCCGTGCTGGCCGAGGGCCGCTCGGTGCTGACCGAGACCGAGTCCAAGACCTGTCTGGCCGCCTTCGGCATCCCGGTGGCCCCCTCGCGCGTGGCCACCAGCGAGGACGAGGCCGTCGCGCTGGCCGAGGCCATCGGCCTGCCGGTGGCGATGAAGATCGACTCGCCCGACGTCGCGTCCAAGACCGACGCCGGGGGCGTGCGTCTCGGCGTGGCGAGCCTGGACGCGGTGCGCAACGCCTACCGCGGCATCATCGAGGCCGTATCCGGCAGCAGCCCCGAGGCTCGCCTGCGCGGCGTGGCCATCGAGCCGATGATCGTGCGCAGCAACGGCCGCGAGCTGGCCGTGTCGGCCCGCACAGACGCCGTGTTCGGCCCGCTGATCGGGCTGGGTGCGGGGGGGCGCCGGGCCGGTGGCGCGCGCGCCCACGCGCTGCCGCCGCTCAACGACTTCCTCGCCCGCGACCTGATGCAGTCGGCGCCGGTCGCGCCGCTGCTCGACGCCTCGGCCGTGCGGCCGGCCGCCAACCGCGATGCGCTCGGCGACGTACTGCTGCGCGTGTCCGAGATGGTCTGCGAGCTGCCGCAGATCCGCGGACTCGACATCGACCCGCTGCTGGTCGACGAGTCGGGCGCCGTCGCGCTCGACGCGCGTATCGTCATCGCGCCCGCGGCGCCGGGCAACGGCCGCTACGAGCACATGGCCATCCACCCCTACCCGGCGCACCTCGTCACGGAATGGGAGCTCGGCGACGGCACGCGCGTCACGCTGCGCCCGATCCGCCCCGAGGACGCGGAACTGACCATGGAGTTCGTGCGCGGCCTGTCGCCGGAGACGCGCTACCAGCGCTTCATGAACACCGTGCGCGAGCTGTCGCCGGCGATGATCCTGCGCCTGACGCAGATCGACTACGACCGCGAGATGGCCTTCGTCGCCACCACGTCCGAGGACGGCCGCGAGCGCCAGATCGGCGTGTGCCGCTACGCCGCGAACCCGGACCGCGAGACCTGCGAGTTCGCCGTCGTCGTCGCCGACGCCTGGCAGCACCGCGGCGTCGCGCGCCGCCTCATGAACCTGCTGATCGAGACCGCCGCGCGGCGCGGCTTCGCGCGCATGGACGGGGTGTTCCTCGCCAGCAACGAGCGCATGCTGCACTTCGTCGAGAAACTGGGCTTCGAGCTGCACGTCGATCCGGACGACCCCTCGATGAAGCTCGGAAGCCTGGACCTGCGCGGCCGGGCGTAGGGCGGTCCGCGCGTCGCGCGGCGCCCGCCCGGCCATGTATCATCCGCGCCCTGCGCACACTCCCCGGATTCATCGAGACCGCCATGCCGTTCAGCATCCAGCAGACCACCTTCAAGGGCCAGCCCGTCATCACCGTGCTGTCGGGCGATGGCGCGCGCGCCGTGGTGTCGCCCTTCGGCGGCCAGGTGCTGTCGTGGGCGCCCGCCAACGGACTCGAGCAGCTCTACCTCTCCGAGCAGGCCGTGCATGACGGCCGCACGCCGATCCGCGGCGGCGTGCCGGTGTGCTTTCCGCAGTTCTCGAAGCTCGGCAAACTGCCGCAGCACGGTTTCGCGCAGGACGCGCTGTGGACGCTGCACGATCAGCGCGGCGGCGACGACTACGCGATGGTCACGCTGCGCCTGACCGACGACGCGCGCACGCACGCGCTGTGGCCCGGCCGCTTCGCCGCCGAGCTGACCGTGGCGATCGGCGGCGAACGGCTCGACATCGAGTTCGAGGTCGAGAACACCGGCCCCTCGCCGTTCGCCTTCACGGCCGCGCTGCACACCTACCTGGCCGTGCGCGAGGTCGAGAACGTGCGGCTCGAGGGCCTGAACGGCTACGAATACCGCGACGCGACCGACGACAACCGCATCAAGCGCGACAGCGGCGACGTGCTCATCGTCGAGGACGAGGTCAACCGCGTCTATCACGACGTCGACCGCGCGCTGCTGCTGCGCGACGGCAACCGCTCCATCGGCATCCACACCGAAGGCTTTCCCGACGTCGTGGTGTGGAACCCGTGGGAGCACCGCTGCAAGGACTTCGCCGACCTCGCGCCCAACGCCTTCCGGCACTTCCTGTGCGTGGAGGCCGCCGCCGCGCGCGAGCGCATCCAGCTCGACGCGGGCGACACGTGGTTCGGCCGCCAGACCCTCGTGAAACTGTAGGACCCATCCCGGCGCCGGCGAAGCCGGCCCGCACGCATCCAACGGAACCATGCTGCCCTCCATCGAACACCGCATCGCCGCCGAACTGGGCGTCGAGCCGCGCCAGGTCATCGCCACCGTCCGGCTCCTCGACGACGGCGCCACCGTCCCCTTCATCGCCCGTTACCGCAAGGAAGTCACCGGCGGGCTCGACGACACCCAGCTGCGCCAGCTCGAGGAACGCCTCGGCTACCTGCGCGAGCTCGAGGAACGCCGCGCCACGGTGCTGGCCTCCATCGCCGAGCAGGGCAAGCTCGACGACGCGCTGCGCGCCCAGATCGAGGCCGCCGAGACCAAGCAGCGCCTCGAGGACCTCTACCTGCCCTACCGGCCGAAGCGCCGCACCAAGGCGCAGATCGCGCGCGAGGCCGGCATCGAGCCGCTGGCCGACGCCCTGCTGGCCGACCCGCGCCGCGTGCCCGAGGACGAGGCCGCGGCCTTCCTGAACCCCGAGGCCGGCTTCGCGGACGTCAGGAGCGTGCTCGACGGCGCGCGCCAGATCCTCATCGAACGGTTCGGCGAGGACGCCGCGCTGCTCGCCGAGCTGCGCGCCCATCTCAACGAACACGCCGACGTCGTCGCACGCGTGGTCGAGGGCAAGGAGGCCGAGGGCGCGAAGTTCCGCGACTGGTTCGACCACCGCGAGCCGCTCGCGACCATGCCCTCGCACCGGGCGCTGGCGCTGCTGCGCGGGCGCAACGAGGGCGTGCTGCGCGTGTCGCTCGACGTGCCGCATGACGAGGACCGCCCGCATCCGTGCGAATCGCGCATCGCCGCGCGCTTCGGCGTGCGCGACGCGGGCCGTCCGGCCGACCGCTGGCTGGCCGAGACCGTGCGCTGGGCCTGGAGCGTGAAGATCTCGCTGCACCTCGAGCTGGAACTGATCGGCGCCCTGCGCGAGCGCGCCGAGGAAGAGGCCATCCGTGTCTTCGCGCGCAACCTCAAGGATCTGCTGCTCGCCGCACCGGCCGGCAGCCGCCCGACGATGGGACTGGACCCCGGCATCCGCACCGGCGTCAAGGTCGCCGTCGTCGACGCCACGGGCAAGCTGGTGGCGACCGACACCGTCTATCCCTTCGAGCCGCGCCGCCACCGCGAGCCGGCCATCGCCGCGCTGGCGGAGCTGATCCGCGCGCACGGCGTCGAGCTCGTCGCGATCGGCAACGGCACGGCCTCGCGCGAGACCGACCAGCTCGTCGCCGAGCTGATGCAGCGCCACCCGGAACTGCGGCTCACCCGCGTCATCGTGTCCGAGGCCGGCGCCTCGGTGTATTCGGCCTCGGAACTGGCCGCGCGCGAGTTCCCCGATCTGGACGTGTCGCTGCGCGGCGCGGTGTCCATCGCCCGCCGCCTGCAGGACCCGCTGGCCGAGCTGGTCAAGATCGATCCCAAGTCCATCGGAGTCGGCCAGTACCAGCACGACGTCAACCAGACCCGGCTCGCGAAGATGCTCGACGCCGTCGTCGAGGACTGCGTCAACGCCGTCGGCGTGGACCTGAACACCGCCTCCGCGCCGCTGCTCGCGCGCATCTCCGGACTCAACCCGACGCTGGCCGAGAACCTCGTCGCGCACCGCAACGCCAACGGACCGTTCCGCTCGCGCCGGGCGCTGCTGGAAGTGCCGCGCCTCGGACCCAAGACCTTCGAGCAGGCCGCCGGCTTCCTGCGTATCCGCGACGGCGACGACCCGCTCGACGCCTCGGCCGTGCACCCGGAGGCCTATCCGGTGGTCGAGCGCATCCTCGCCCGCGTGCAGGCCAGCGTCCGCGAGGTCATGGGCAACACCCAGCGCCTGCGCACGCTCAATCCCGCCGACTTCACGGATGATCGCTTCGGAGAGCCGACCGTGCGCGACATCCTCGCCGAGCTGGAGAAACCCGGCCGCGACCCGCGCCCCGAATTCCGCACCGCGAAGTTCCGCGAGGGCGTCGAGAAGATCTCGGACCTCGAGCCGGGCATGCTGCTCGAGGGCGTGGTCACGAACGTCACGAACTTCGGCGCCTTCGTCGACATCGGCGTGCATCAGGACGGCCTCGTGCACGTGTCCATGCTGGCCGACCGCTTCGTGCGCGACCCGCACACCGTGGTCAAGGCCGGCGACGTCGTGAAGGTGAAGGTGGTCGATGTCGATCTCGCGCGCCAGCGCATCGCGCTGTCGATGAACCTCGGCGAGGCGGCGCCCGCCGCGCCGCGCGAGGCCCGGCCGGCGCGCGAGGCCGCGCCGAGGAAACCGCAGGGGCCGCGCCCGCCGCAGGACCGCGCGCAGCCGAAGGAACGCCAGCCGGCCGGCGCGATGGCCGACGCGCTGGCGCGGGCGCTGCGCGGCGGCAAGTAGAATACGTGCCACGACACCGGAAGGAACGCCCATGACGGTCCGCATCTACGGCATCAAGAACTGCGACACGATGAAGAAGGCCTTCGCCTGGCTCGACGAAGCCGGCATCGCCTACGCATTCCACGACTACAAGAAGGCGGGCATCGACGAGGCCACGCTCGCGCGCTGGTGCGCGCGCGCCGGCTGGCAGGCGCTGCTCAACACGCGCGGCACGACCTGGCGCAAGCTCGACCCGGCGCGACAGGCCGTCGCCGGCCAGGACGAGGCCATCGCGCTGATGCGCGAGCACACCAGCGTGATCCGCCGCCCCCTCGTCGAGCTCGACGACGGCGAGCTGCTGATCGGTTTCGACCCGCTGCGCTACGACGCGGCACTGAGCCACCTCGGAGGCTGAACATGACCCGGAACACCTCGCAGGTCCGCCGCTTCCTGCTCGAGCAGCTCGACATCCGCGGCGCCGTCGTGCGCCTGGACGACGTTTGGCAGGCGCTGCAGTCCGGTCGCGACTACCCGCAGGCCGTGGCTCGCCTGCTGGGCCAGATGTGCGCGGTCAGCGTCATCATCGGCAGCAACCTCAAGCAGCCGGGCCGCATCACTTTCCAGATCCACGGCGAGGGGCCGCTGCGCCTGCTCGTCGTCGACTGCCCCGAATCGCTCAACCTGCGGGCGATGGCCAAGGTCGACGGGGAGATCGACGGCGACGGCCTGCACGCGCTGATCGGCGACGGCCGCATGCAGCTGTCGCTCGACCTGCCCAGCATGCGCGAGCCGTGGCGCAGCCTCGTTCCGCTCGAGGGCGACACCATCGCCGAGGTGTTCGAGCATTACCTGACGCAGTCCGAGCAGCAGCCCGCCGGCCTGTGGCTGGCCTGCGACGGCGGGGTCGCCGCCGGCCTGTTCCTGCAGAAGCTGCCCGGAGCCGACGAGCGCGACGCCGACGGCTGGGACCGCGTGCTCCACCTCGCCTCCACGGTGAAGGCCGGGGAGCTGCTGGAGCTCGACGCCGAGACCCTTCTCGGGCGCCTGTTCGCCGAGGAGGAGGTCCGGGTGTTCGAGCCGCGCCCGGTGATCCACCACTGGCCGCGCGATCCGTCGCGCGTCGAGGACATGCTGCGCGGACTCGGCCGCGAGGAGCTGCAATCCATCCTCGACGAGCACGGCGAGGTCGTCGTGCACGACGACCTCGGCAACCACACCTACCGCTTCGATGCCGACGCCATCGAGGCCCTGTTCACGGACGAGGACGGCCGGCCGCCCACGCTGCACTGAGCCGCGCGCCCTTGCCCCAACCCGTACCCGTCATTAGACTCGCAAGCTTTCAAGGACCCCGTCTCCCATGTCCAAAGCCCCGCCCTCCCGCCGCGCCATCGAGTTCCGCAATGCGTCGATCGGGGCCACCGTGGCGGTGCTGCGCGAGACACGCCCCGACCGGCTCGCCGACGAGCTGCACAAGATGCTCGGCGGCCGTCCGGACTTCTTCTCCGGCGAGGCCGCCATCCTGGATTTCTCCGACCTGACCGACGCACCCGAGCGCATCGACTGGGCCGGACTGCTGAGCCTGTTCCGCCGCTTCCAGCTGCAGCCCATCGGCGTCAGCCGGCTGCCCGAGGAATACGCCGCCGCCGCCCGCCAGGCCGGGCTGGCGATGCTCGACGGCGCCATCGGCACCGCGCCGGCCGCCGCGCCGCGCCCGGCACCCCGCGCCGAACCCGCCCCGCGTCCGGCACCGGAGCCGGCCCCTCGCCCGGCCCCCTCCGCCGCCGCGACCACGATGTTCGTCGACCGTCCCGTGCGCTCCGGCCAGCAGGTGTACGCGCGCGGCGGCGACCTCGTTCTGCTGGCCGGCATGAGCAACGGCGCCGAAGTCATCGCCGACGGCAGCATCCACTGTTACGGACCGTTGCGCGGCCGCGCGCTCGCCGGCGCGCAAGGCAACGAACGGGCGCGTATCATGGCGACCAATTTCGGCCCGGAAATCGTCTCGATCGCGGGCATCTACCGCACCTTCGAGCAGGGCATTCCGGCCGCGATCGCGGGCCGGCCGGCGCTGGTCCGGCTGACCGCCGGGGACAAGGGGAACACTTTGACCATCGAACCGCTGCAGCTCGACTGATGCAGCCCTCTGAACGGAAGGAATCAACGTGACTCGAGTCGTCGTCGTAACCTCCGGCAAGGGTGGTGTGGGCAAGACCACCACCAGTGCCGCCTTCGCCTCCGGCCTCGCGCTGCGTGGCTTCAAGACCGCCGTCATCGACTTCGACGTCGGCCTGCGCAACCTCGACCTGATCATGGGTTGCGAGCGCCGCGTGGTGTACGACCTGGTCAACGTCATCAACGGCGAGGCCAAGCTCAACCAGGCGCTGATCAAGGACAAGCACTGCGAGAACCTGTTCATCCTGCCGGCCTCGCAGACGCGTGACAAGGACGCACTGACCGAGGAAGGCGTCGAGCAGGTGCTCAAGGAGCTGGAGCACATGGGCTTCGACTACATCGTGTGCGACTCGCCCGCCGGCATCGAGCGCGGCGCCGTGCTGGCGCTGACCTTCGCCGACGAGGCCATCGTCACGACCAACCCCGAGGTCTCGTCGGTGCGCGATTCCGACCGCATCCTCGGCATCCTGCAGTCCAAGTCGCGCCGTGCGGCCGAGGGCCAGGAGCCGATCAAGGAGCACCTGCTGGTCACGCGCTACTCGCCCAAGCGCGTCGAGGACGGCGAGATGCTGTCGTACAAGGACGTGCAGGAACTGCTGCGCGTGCCGCTCATCGGCGTGATCCCGGAATCGGAATCCGTGCTGCAGGCCTCCAACCAGGGCACGCCGGCGATCCACCTCAAGGGCTCCGACGTGGCCGAGGCCTACACCGACGTGGTGGCCCGCTTCCTCGGCGAGGAGCGTCCGCTGCGCTTCGTCGACTACGTCAAGCCGGGCCTGATGAAGCGCCTGTTCGGAGGCAAGTGACCATGTCCTTTCTTGCCCGCCTCTTCGGCGAAAAGAAGAAGACTGCTGCAATCGCCAAGAACCGGCTGTCGGTACTGATCGCGCACGAGCGCGCCGGCAACGCCGGCGCGGCGGACTTCCTGCCGGCGCTGCAGCGCGAACTGCTGGAAGTGATCTCCAAGTACGTGTCGGTCAATCAGGACGACATCAAGGTGCACCTCGAGAAGCAGGACAACTGCGACGTGCTCGAGGTCAACATCGTGCTGCCGGAGCAGCAGAAGGCCCTGTAAGGCCCGGAGCCGGTCAGTCCGCCACCAGCGCGGACACCGGCATCCCCACCCGCGCGTTGCCCCACAGCCGGCCTGCCACGCGGATCGGCATGATCACGTCGCACAGCACCTCGCCCGTGTCCCGCTGGTAGGTCTGCAGCAGCAGCGGCGACTCGTTGCGCGCCGCGCGCATCTCGGCCGGATTCGTGAACTTGCGGCAGGTGCGGTTGCCGACCAGGTCCACGGCCGGGTCGCCCGTCAGCGGCTTGGAGAACTTCAGGTTGTGCGCCGACAGGTAGCCGTCCGTGTTGACGGCGACTGCGAAGGCGCAGCCCGGGATCGAGGCCAGGCAATCCTCCAGCAGCTGCTGGCAGCGCCGCGTGAATTCGTCACCCCACGCGACCCGGTACTTCTGCGGCTCGGTGCCGGGGATCGGCTGGTAGTTGCGGTCGAACACGTCGATGCCGGCCAGCTGCATCTGTTCGAGCTCGGCCTGCACGCGACCGCGGAACTCGCGCGCGCGCTCGACCGCGTGCTCGAAGGCGCCGTGCCCGATGCGGAAGCGCGAGACCAGCTCCTGCACGTCCTCGGTGGCCTTGGACAGGCGCCGCGTACCCTCCTCCGACGCGATCATCGCCGTCACGACCTTGCCGGACAGCTCGTGGATGCCGGTGACGTTGCCGTGCACCTCCTCGTTGGTGCGCGTCAGCGAGGCCATGGAATCCGCGATCTGGCGCAACTGCTCGCCGGTGGCCTCGAAGTCGATGACCATCTGCTCGAACTGACCGGCCGAGCGCTCGACGACACCCCGCGTCTGCATGACCGACTCGTTGATGAGCTCGTTCTCGGCGCGCGTATCGCGCACCAGCTCGATCATGCCGTTGATGTTGCCTTCGATCTCGCCGGTGGCCTGATTGACGCGCTCGGCGAGCTTGCGCACCTCGTCGGCGACGACCGCGAAGCCGCGCCCCGCCTCGCCCGCGCGCGCCGCCTCGATGGCCGCGTTGAGCGCCAACAGGTTGGTCTGCTCGGCCACCTCGCGGATCAGCGTGGCGATCTTGCGCACGCTCTCGGAACGCACGGACAGGTCATCCACGGTCTGGTTGAAGTGCAGCACCTTCTCACTGACCATCGCGATCTTGCCGGCGATCTCGCGCATCTCGTCCAGCGACACGCGCGCGTTCTCGAGGTTGGCACTGGTCGAGGTCGAGATCTGCCGCGCGCCCTCGGTGACGCGGGCGATGGCCTCCGTCGAGCGCGTGCTGGCCTCGAACACCGTCTCGGTCATCGTGCCCTGCGCCTTGGCGTCGCGCGCGGACTGGTCCACGCGCGTCTTGACCTGCACGCTCTCGGCCGCGATGGTCACGCTCATCGCACGCACCTCGCCGATCAGCGCGCGCATCTTCTCCGCGAAGCGGTTGTAGCCGGCGGCCAGATCACGCAGCTCGTCGTGCGTCTTCAGCGGCAGGTCGTGCGAGAAATCGCCCTCGCCGCGCGCGATCTCGTCGAAGATGCGCGTGATCTCGCGCACCGGCCGCACGATCAGGTGCCGCAGGTAGAGGATCTGCCCCACCGTGATCGCCAGCACCACGGCCGTCAGCACGCACAGCGCGATCAGGCCGTCATGCAGCACTTCCGTGACGTGCGCGGCGACCTCGGCCGGCACCGCGCCGCCACCGAGCACCCCCTCGACGAGGCCCTTCTGCCGCAGATACACCGCGACATACGCCAGCCCGACGAAGAACAACAGCAGGATGCTCGAGAGCTTCTTGGACAGCGAGTTCCAGAACGTCTTCTCGACCCATTCGTACAGTTCAGCCAGCTGCTGCATCTTTCCTCCTGACGCGAATCCGTCCGTGCGCCCCATGTTCGTGCATATCGGACGGCCACGCCAAAACTTGACCCGTCGTTGCCGATGCCCGTGCGGCATGCCACAATTGCCGGTCTTTTCCCCATCGGGAGCCGCAGGCCAGCCCCACACGGCCGTGCGATTGTCGATATCGCGGCTTTCACCGGCCTGACAGGCACGATATCGGTGCATCCCGACAACCCATCCGTACAGCCACACGCCGATGACCGACCAGACCGCCGCCCCCGCCCCGCAACAGGACGAAAACCACATCATCGCCGAGCGCCGCCAGAAACTCGCCGCGTGGCGCGCGACGGGCAAAGCCTTCCCGAACGACTTCTCGCGCGAAAACCTCGCCGCAAAGCTCGACGAGACCTACGGCGAACGTGACGCCGAGGCGCTGGAAGCCACGCCGGTCGAGGTCCGCGTGGCCGGCCGCATCATGCTCAAGCGCGTGATGGGCAAGGCCAGCTTCATCACGATCCAGGACGTCTCGGGCCGCATCCAGTGCTACGTGGCACGCGACGCCATCGGCGAGGCGGCCTACGACGACTTTCGCCACTGGGACATCGGCGACATCGTCGGCGCCGTCGGCACGTTGTTCAAGACGCGCACCGGCGAGCTGACGGTCAAGACCAGCGAGATCCGCCTGCTGACCAAGAGCATCCGGCCGCTTCCGGACAAGTTCCACGGCCTGACCGACGTCGAGCTCAAGTACCGGCAGCGCTACATCGACCTCATCATGAACGAGCAGACGCGCTTCACCTTCGTCGCGCGCAGCCGCATGGTGCAGTCGATCCGCAACTACATGACCGGCCACGGCTTCCTCGAGGTCGAGACGCCGATGATGCACCCCATCCCCGGCGGTGCCGCGGCCAAGCCCTTCGTCACGCACCACAACGCGCTCGACATGGACATGTACCTGCGCATCGCGCCGGAGCTGTACCTGAAGCGGCTCGTGGTCGGCGGCTTCGAGCGCGTGTTCGAGATCAACCGCAACTTCCGCAACGAGGGCCTGTCCCCGCGCCACAACCCCGAATTCACGATGATGGAGTTCTATGAGGCGTACGCGAACTACCGCACGCTGATGGACTTCACCGAAGGCCTGATCCGCCACTCCGCACGCGAGGCGCTGGGCAGCGAGACCTTCATCTACCAGGGCCGCGAGCTCGACCTGTCGCGCCCGTTCGCGCGACTGACCATCGTCGAGGCCATGCGCAAGTACAACCCCGGCTTCACCGAAGCCCAGCTCGGCGACGCCGCCTGGATCCGCGCCAAGCTCGCCGAGTTCAAGGTCGAACCGCCGGCCGGTGCCGGACTGGGCGCGCTGCAGCTCGCGCTGTTCGAGGAGACCACCGAGGCCCAGCTGTGGGAGCCGACCTTCATCATCGACTACCCGGCCGAGGTCTCGCCGCTGGCACGCCGCCACGACCACGACCCCGACATCACCGAACGCTTCGAGCTGTTCATCGTCGGCCGCGAGATCGCCAACGGCTTCTCCGAGCTCAACGACGCCGAGGACCAGGCCGCGCGCTTCCTCGAGCAGGTCAAGGCCAAGGAGGCCGGTGACGAGGAGGCGATGTACTACGACGCCGACTTCGTCCGCGCGCTCGAGTACGGCCTGCCTCCGACCGCCGGCTGCGGCATCGGCATCGACCGCCTCGTGATGCTGCTGACCGACTCGCCGTCGATCCGCGACGTGATCCTGTTCCCGCAGATGCGGCCGCAGGCCGACTGATCCCCGCGCGGCCGCCACCGGGCGGCCGCGTCGTCTGAAGCATGCCCCGCCTGAGACCTGCCCGCCTGAGCCTGCGCGAAGACGGCACGCCGTGGTCGGAGACCTACGGAGACGTCTACCACTCCAGCTCCGGCGGCCTGGAACAGGCGCGCGGCGTGTTTCTCGCCGGCAACGGACTGCCCGGCCGCTGGCAGGGACGGCACCACTTCACGATCGTCGAGACCGGCTTCGGCCTCGGCCTGAACTTCCTCGCGACCTGGGCCGAATGGCGCGCCGACCCCGCGCGCTGCGGGCGCCTGCACTACGTCTCCGCCGAGCTGCACCCGTTCCGTGCCGAGGATCTCGCCGCCGCGCACCGCGACACGAGCGGACTCGCACCGCTCGTCGACGAGCTGGTCGCGCACTGGCCGCCGCTGGTGCCGGGCTTCCATCGCCTGCATCTGGACGGCGGCCGTGTCGTGCTGACGCTGCTGTTCGGCGACGCGCGCGCGCTGCTGCCGCAGCTCGAGGCCCGCGCCGACGCCTTCTACCTCGACGGCTTCTCGCCGGCCGTCAATCCGGAACTGTGGGGCGAGGACCTGATCGCCGAACTCGCGCGGCTCGCCGCGCCGGACGCGACGCTCGCGACGTGGTCCGTGCGCGGCGCGACGCGCAGGGCCCTGCAGCAGGCCGGATTCGACTGTGAGAAACGCCCCGGCTTCGCCGCCAAGCGCGAGCGGCTCGTCGGCCGCTTCACGCGCGGCACGCCCGTCGAAGCGGTGCCGCGCCACGCCCTCGTGATCGGCGCCGGGCTGGGTGGCAGCGCCATCGCCAACCGGCTGCTCGAACGCGGCTGGCGCATCGACCTCGTGGATGCCGCGCCAGGCCCGGCGCACGGCGCATCGGGAAACCACGCGGGCGTGCTGCGCGCCCTGCCGAGCCGTGACGACAACCGCCTCAGCCGGCTCACGCGCGCCGGAGCGCTGTATGGCACGCGCCACCTCGCGCGGCTCGCGGCACAGGGTCTGCCCGTGCGCTGGGCGGCCTGCGGAGTGCTGCATCTGGCCCGCGACACGAAGCAGGAGGACAAGCAGCGCGACGTCGTCGCGGCGCTCGACGACCCACTCGAGGTGCTGCGCTTCGTCGAACGTGACGAAGCCGCACGGCTCGCCGGCTGGCCGGTCACGACGGGCGGCTGGTGGTTCGAAGGCGGTGCCTGGGTCAATCCGCCCAGCCTGTGCCGGGCCAATCTGGATGCCTGGCCGCATGGCCTGACGACGCACTACGGCCGCGAGGTCGCGGCCATCGAGGACACCGGAGGGGAATGGATCGCACACGATGCCGAGGGCCGCGAGATCGCGCGCGCTCCGCTCGCGATCCTCGCCTGCGGCGCGACGATCACCAGGATCGCGCAGGCGGCCACCCTGCCCGTCGTGCCGGCCCGCGGCCAGGTCAGCCTGCTGCGGGCCGAGCCGGATTCGGCACCGCGCGTGATGGTGTGCCGGGGAGGCTACGTCAGCCCGGCCATCGATGGCCTGCGCGCGGCCGGCGCAACCTTCTCGGTGGAGGACGGGAACCCGGAGTTGCGCGAGGCCGATCACGCCGAGAACCTCGACAAGCTGCAGGCAATGCTGCCAGGTTTCGAGGCGGAAGTCGTCGGCGGCCGCGTCGGCTTCCGCCCGGCCTCGCCGGACCGGCTGCCCATCGTCGGCGCCGTGCCGGACATGACGCGCCCGCACGGCGGCAGGCTGGAGAGCGTGCCGCGCCATCGCGGACTGTACGCGGTCTCGGGCTTCGGCGCCCGCGGGCTGGTGTGGTCGTCGATGGTGGCGGAGATGCTGGCGAGCCGGCTCGACGGCGAACCGCTACCGCTGGAACGCGACCTCGTCGACGCGATGGATCCGGCCCGCTACGTGCTGCGCCCGCCGGGCCGGCGCGCCGGCGACGACTAGGCCGGAGTCAGATGTAGCGGCGCATGCGCGCGAGCGTGCGCTCGCGGCCCAGCACGACCAGCACGGCGTCGATGGACGGCGTCTGCGGCACGCCCAGCGTCACCACGCGCAGCGGGATCGCCACCTGCGGCATCTTCAGGCCGTGCTCGGCCATCGTCTCCTTGATCGCGGCCGAAAGCGCCTCCGCGTTCCACTCCGCGGCCTCGAAACGCGCCGCCAGGCTCGCCAGCGCCGCGCGCGCGGCCTCGTTCAGGTGCTTCTCCAGCAGCTCGGCGGCGGGACGGATGTCGACGCAGAACGGCTCGACCGAGTCGGCCAGCTCGTTGAGCGTGCTCACGCGCTCGCGGTACAGCGCGATCACGTCCTCCAGCCTGGGCCCGGCCTCGGGATCGACGCCGCGCCGGGCCAGCCGTGCCGCGACCTCGCTGGCGAGGTAACCGGGATCGGCCTGGCGGATGTAGTGCGCGTTGAGCCAGTTGAGCTTCTCGGTGTTGAACTGCGCCGCCGACGGCGTGATGTGGTCCAGGTCGAACCACTCGACGAACTGCTCGCGCGAGAAGATCTCGTCGTCGCCATGGCTCCAGCCCAGGCGCGCGAGGTAGTTGACGACGGCGTCGGGCAGGTAGCCGTCCTCGTGGTACTGCATGACGCTCACGGCCCCGTGGCGCTTGGACAGCTTGGTGCCGTCGTCGCCGAGGATCATCGACAGGTGCGCGTACTGCGGCACCGGCGCACCGAGCGCTTTCAGGATGTTGATCTGGCGCGGCGTGTTGTTGACGTGGTCATCCCCGCGGATGACGTGCGTGATGCGCATGTCCAGGTCGTCGACCACGACGCAGAAGTTATACGTCGGCGTGCCGTCGCTGCGCGCGATGACGAGGTCGTCGAGCTCCTCGTTGGCGAACTCGATGCGGCCCTTGACGAGGTCGTCCCAGGCCACGACGCCTTCGCGCGGGTTGCGGAAGCGCACGACGGGCTTCACGCCCTCCGGCGGCGTCGGCAGCGTCTTGCCCGGCTCGGGACGCCAGCGGCCGTCGTAGCGCGGCTTCTCGCCCCGCGCGCGCTGGGCCTCGCGCATCGCATCGAGCTCCTCGGGCGTCGTATAGCAGTAGTACGCCGTGCCTGCCTCCAGCATGTCCGCGATGACCTGCTTGTAGCGGTCGAAGCGCTTCGTCTGATAGAACGGGCCCTCGTCCGCCTCCAGACCCAGCCACTTCATGCCGTCGAGGATGGCCTGCACGGCCTCGGGCGTGGAACGCTCCAGGTCGGTGTCCTCGATGCGCAGGATGAACTGGCCGCCATGGCGTCGCGCGTAGGCCCAGCAGAACAGCGCGGTGCGCGCGCCGCCGATGTGCAGGAAACCGGTGGGACTCGGAGCGAAACGGGTACGGACGGACATCGGACTGTTCTCCAGACTGCGGAAACGGATGCCGGAAAACAAAAAACCCCGTGCCGACGCGCGGGGTTTCCGGGGTTTCCTGTGGTGGGCGGTACTGGGATCGAACCAGTGACCCCTGCCGTGTGAAGGCAGTGCTCTACCGCTGAGCTAACCGCCCCGGAAGAAGAAGCGCGGATTCTAGGGGGTGTCCGGCATCGCGTCAAGCGTCCGTGGGCGCGAATCGCGCGCGTGGCGCCTACGACGAAAGTCTAGGGCATGGCCCCGCGCGCGCAAGCCTCTGGATTTTCACCGAAAGCGGACGGACGCGGCGCCGTGTCACGCCCAGGTGTTGATGACGATCCCGACGCTGCCGCCGGCAGCCGGCGCGGCGGGCAGCGCCTGAAGCATCAGGGCCGCGTTCTGCTCCTGCATTTCCAGCGCCTTCTTCAGCATCAGCACCGAGGCCTGCGCCTGGAACCGTGCCTGGGCGTTGGCGGAAGCGAAAGCGGCGATCGAGGAGACGTCCATCCCTGCGGCCCGTGAGCGTGGAGTACCTTGGCTGTAACGGCGCCCGAAGGGAAAGCTTGAGCGGGAAAAAGAAAACCCGGAACGGACGGTTCCGGGTTTCGAAAAGCGTGCTGGTGGGTGCTGACGGGATCGAACCGCCGACATTCGCCTTGTAAGGGCGACGCTCTACCAGCTGAGCTAAGCACCCGCGCTGTCCGCGGCCAGCGGGCCGCGGCGGCAAGGGGCGCTACTTTACTGCATCCTTGAGGCCTTTGCCAGCGCGGAACTTCGGAATCTTCGCAGACTTGATCTTGATGCTGGCGCCGGTGCGGGGATTGCGGCCGTTGCGCGCGGCGCGTTGCCCGACGTAGAAGGTACCGAAACCGACAAGAGTCACGGTGTCGTTCTTCTTGAGTGCCTTGCGCACCGCCTCGATCGTCGCATCGAGGGCACGACCGGCCGCCGCCTTGGAAAGATCTGCACTTGCAGCGATCGCATCAACCAGTTCGGATTTATTCACTTAGAACCCCCTCTTGGCGTTGAACTACATGCTGCATGAATGAACTGAACGGACCCGCATGGCACGGCCCCGCCGTGTATGGTGCGTGCGGGCAGTCTCCTCTGTGTTGCAGGGTTTTTATAGCGTGGCCGCTTCCGGGCTGTCAACAAACGATGCCGCGCCCGGAGGCGCGGCATCGTAAGCGGGTGTACGGCCGGGAAAGACTCAGTGGGCGCGCAGGGAGGCGCCGCTCTCGGCCTCGCCGGCCTTGGCCGGCACCGGAGCCTCGTCCGATTCGGGCAGCGGTACGGGCTGGCGCTCCAGCGCGTGCTGCAGGACCTGGTCGAACCAGCGCACCGGCACGATCTCCAGCGCGTTCTTGATGTTCTCCGGCATCTCGGCCAGATCCTTGACGTTCTCCTCGGGAATCAGCGCCTTGGCGATTCCGCCACGCACGGCCGCGAGCAGTTTCTCCTTCAGGCCACCGATCTGCAGGATCTCGCCGCGCAGCGTGATCTCGCCGGTCATGGCCACGTCCGCGCGCACCGGGATGCCGGTCAGCGAGGACACCAGCGCGGTCGTGATCGCGGCGCCGGCCGACGGGCCGTCCTTGGGCGTCGCCCCTTCCGGGAAGTGGATGTGGATGTCGCTCTTCTCGAACACCTCATCCTTGATCCCGAGCTTGCGGGCGCGGCTGCGCACGACCGAACGGGCCGCCTCGACCGATTCCTTCATCACGTCGCCGATCGAGCCGGTGCGCTGGATGTTGCCCTTGCCCGGCATCACGACCGACTCGATCGTCAACAGCTCGCCGCCGACCTCGGTCCAGGCCAGACCCGTGACCTGGCCGATCTGGTTCTCCTTCTCGGCGATGCCGTACGAGAACTGGCGCGCGCCGAGGTACTTGTCGAGATTGCCCGACGTGACCTCGATGCGCTCGGCGGTCTTGGACAGCACCAGCGCCTTCACGACCTTGCGGCAGATCTTGGAGATCTCGCGCTCCAGGCCGCGCACGCCCGCCTCGCGGGTGTAGTAGCGGCAGATGTCGCGCACGGCCTCCTCGGTGATCGTCAGCTCGCCCGGCTTGAGGCCGTTGTTCTTCATCTGCTTCGGGATGAGGTAGCGCATCGCGATGTGCGTCTTCTCGTCCTCCGTGTAACCGGACAGGCGGATGACCTCCATGCGGTCGAGCAGCGGCGCCGGGATGTTCAGCGTGTTGGCCGTCGCGACGAACATCACGTCGGACAGGTCGTAATCGACCTCAACGTAATGGTCCTGGAAGGTGTGGTTCTGCTCGGGGTCGAGCACCTCGAGCAGCGCCGACGACGGATCGCCGCGGAAGTCCTGGCCGAGCTTGTCCACCTCGTCGAGCAGAAACAGCGGGTTCTTCACGCCGACCTTCATCATGTTCTGGATGATCTTGCCGGGCATCGAGCCGATGTAGGTGCGGCGGTGGCCGCGGATCTCGGCCTCGTCACGCACGCCCCCCAGGGCCATGCGCACGAACTTGCGGTTCGTCGCCTTGGCGATGGACTGCCCCAGCGAGGTCTTGCCGACGCCCGGAGGCCCGACCAGGCACAGGATCGGCGCCTTGACCTTGTCGACGCGCTGCTGCACGGCAAGGTACTCGACGATGCGTTCCTTGACCTTCTCCAGGCCGTAATGGTCCTGATCCAGCACTTTCTCGGCGGCCGCCAGATCCTTGCTGACGCGCGACTTCTTCTTCCACGGCAGGCCGATCAGCGTCTCGATGTAGTTGCGCACGACGGTGGCCTCGGCCGACATCGGCGACATCAGGCGCAGCTTCTTCAGCTCGGATTCGGCCTTGGCCAGCGCCTCCTTGGGCATGCCGGCCGCGCGAATCTTGCGCTCCATCTCCTCGAGATCGGCGCCGTCCTCGCCCTCGCCCAGCTCCTTCTGGATGGCCTTGACCTGCTCGTTCAGGTAGTACTCGCGCTGGCTCTTCTCCATCTGGCGCTTGACGCGGCCACGGATGCGCTTCTCGACCTGCAGGATGTCCAGCTCGGTCTCGATCTGCGACAGCAGTTTCTCGAGACGCGGACCGGTCTCGAAGATCTCGAGCACTTCCTGCTTCTGCTCGAGCTTGAGCGGCAGGTGGGCGGCGATCGTGTCGGCCAGGCGGCCGGCATCGTCGATGCCACCGAGCGAGGCCAGGATCTCGCCCGGGATCTTCTTGTTCAGTTTCACGTACTGGTCGAACTGGCCGATGATCGCGCGGCGCATGGCCTCGATCTCGGTGTCGTTGGCCTCGGCCACCAGCACCGGCGAGACCCGCGCGACGAACAGTTCCTCGCGTTCCTCGACGTCCAGCACGCGTGCACGCTGCACGCCCTCGACCAGCACCTTGATGGTGCCGTCCGGCAGCTTCAGCATCTGCAGCACGTTGGCGATGCAGCCGACGCCGTACAGGTCCGCGGCGCCCGGCTCGTCCTTGGCGGCCGAACGCTGGGCCACGAGCAGGATGCTCTTGCCGCCCTCCATGGCCTCCTCCAGCGCCCGGATGGACTTCGGACGGCCGACGAACAGCGGGATGACCATGTGCGGGAACACCACCACGTCGCGCAGCGGCAGCAGCGGCAGGGTGGCTTGATCGGCGGAGACTTCGGACTGGCTAGCCATGATGTGACCTCAGGGGAACGGTAGCGACCATCTGGGGACGCTGACCGGGAATTCAAGCGTGCGGGAGGCGGCGGGACGGAACCGCGCCGCGTGCACCTGTACTGACGGCATTCCGCGCGCAAGCTGTAGGGCCGGCACGAAAACCAGCATACGCGCGCGCCGGCCTGCCTCGCAAGCCGGCGCACGGACGGCCGCGCGTCAGTTGGAGCCGGAGACCTTCTGCTGGTCGGCGTAGATCAGCAGCGGCTGGGCGCCGTCGTTGATCGTGCCTTCGTCGATGACCACCTTCTCGACACCTTCCATGGCCGGAAGTTCGTACATGATGTCGAGCAGCGCGCCTTCGAGGATGGAGCGCAGGCCGCGCGCGCCGGTGTGGCGGGCGATGGCCTTGCGGGCCACGGCGTGCAGCGCCGCGGGCCGGATCTCGAGTTCCACGCCCTCCATCGAGAACAGCTTCTGGTACTGCTTGACCAGGGCGTTCTTGGGCTCTACGAGGATGCGGATCAGCGCGTCCTCGTCCAGCTCGTCGAGCGTGGCGACGACCGGCAGGCGGCCGACGAACTCGGGAATGAGGCCGAACTTGACCAGGTCTTCGGGCTCGACCTGACCGAAGAACTCCGACGCGGCGCGACCGTCGCGGCTCTTGACCTCGGCACCGAAGCCGATGCCGACCTGTTCCGTGCGCTGGCGGATGATCTTGTCCAGCCCGTCGAAAGCACCGCCGCAGATGAACAGGATGTTGGTCGTGTCGACCTGGATGAAGTCCTGATTCGGATGCTTGCGCCCGCCCTGCGGCGGGATCGACGCATGCGTGCCCTCGATGAGCTTGAGCAGCGCCTGCTGCACGCCCTCGCCCGACACGTCGCGCGTGATCGACGGGTTGTCGCTCTTGCGCGAGATCTTGTCGATCTCGTCGATGTAGACGATGCCCTGCTGCGCCTTCTCGACATCGTAGTCGCACTTCTGCAGCAGCTTCTGGATGATGTTCTCGACGTCCTCGCCGACATAGCCGGCCTCGGTGAGCGTCGTCGCGTCCGCCATCACGAAGGGCACGTTGAGCAGACGCGCCAGCGTCTGCGCGAGCAGCGTCTTGCCCGACCCGGTCGGCCCGATCATCAGGATGTTGCTCTTCGACAGCTCGACGTCGTCCTTGTCGGCGCCCATGTGGCGCAGGCGCTTGTAGTGGTTGTACACCGCCACCGCGAGGCTGCGCTTGGCACGCGACTGACCGATCACGTACTGGTCGAGGATGCGGCAGATCTCCTGCGGCGTCGGCAGGCTGCCCTTGCCGGCCTCGGCACCGACGGCCTCCATCATCTCGTCACGGATGATGTCGTTGCACAGCTCGATGCACTCGTCGCAGATGAAGACGGACGGCCCCGCAATCAGCTTGCGCACCTCGTGCTGGCTCTTGCCGCAGAAAGAGCAGTACAGCAGCTTGTCGTTACCCGTCTTCTTTTCCGTCATGTCCTTCTCCGCTGTCAGACTTCGGCACGCGAAGTCAGCACCTTGTCGACGATGCCGTACGCCACCGCCTCCTCGGCGCTCATGAAATTGTCGCGGTCGGTGTCCTTCTCGATCCGCTCGACCGGCTGGCCGGTGTGCTTGGCAAGCATCGTGTTCAGGCGTTCGCGAATGTACAGGATCTCGCGCGCGTGGATCTCGATGTCCGAGGCCTGGCCCTGGAAGCCGCCCAACGGCTGGTGAATCATCACGCGCGAGTTGGGCAGGCAGAAACGCTTGCCCTTGGCACCGGCGGCGAGCAGGAACGAACCCATGCTCGCGGCCTGGCCGATGCACAGCGTCGACACGTCCGGCTTGATGAACTGCATCGTGTCGTAGATCGCCATGCCCGCCGTCACCGAGCCGCCCGGCGAGTTGATGTAGAAATAGATGTCCTTGTCCGGGTTCTCGGACTCGAGGAACAGCAGCTGGGCGACGATGAGGTTGGCCGTCACGTCATTGACCGGCCCCACGAGGAACACCACCCGCTCCTTCAGCAGACGCGAGTAGATGTCGTAGGCGCGCTCGCCGCGCCCGCTCTGTTCGACGACCATCGGCACCAGACCGAGGGCCTGCGGATCGAAGTGGCTGTGCATTTCGCTGGCTTTGCTCATCGTCATCCCGTCAGGAGTGCTGTCAGGCAGCAGTATTGCCCATCAGTTCATCGAAGGAAATCGCTTCATCGCGCGTCTTGGCCTGGCCAAGCGCCCACTCCACGACGTTGTCCTCGATCACGACGGCCTCGACCTGCGACAGGCGCTCCGGCTGCGAGTAGTACCAGCGCACCAGCTCGTCCGGATCCTCGTAGCTCTGGGCCATCTCGTCGATCACGCTCTTGACCTGCTCGGGCTTGGCGAACAGCTCGTTGGCCTTGACCAGCTCGGCCATGATCAGGCCCAGCTTGACGCGGCGCTCGGCCTGCTCGGTGAACCACGCGGCCTGGATCGGGATGTCCTTGGTGTTCATGCCGCGCATCTCCATGTCGCGGCGGGCGTTCTCGGCCAGCAACTGGGCCTCGTTCTCGGTCAGCGCCTTCGGCACATCGAACTCGGTCACCGACAGCAGCGCGTCCATGACCTGCTCCTTCACGCGAGCCTGGATACGGCGCTTGACCTCGCGCTCGAGGTTGGTCCTGACCTCGTCGCGCAGCTTGGCGACGTCACCGTCGGCCACGCCCAGCGCGCGCGCGAAGTCGGCGTCGACCTCCGGCATCACCGGCGCCTCGACGGCCTTGACGCGGATCTCGAACTCGACCGTCTGGCCGGCCAGATCCTCTGCGTGGTAGTCCTCCGGGAAGGTCATCTCGAAGGTCTTGGTGTCACCGGCCTTCAGGCCCTTGGTGGCTTCCTCGAAATCCTTGAGCATGGAGCCGGCGCCGATCACGAACGGGAAGTCCTCGGCCTTGCCGCCCTGGAACTCCTCGCCGCCCTTGCGGCCGGTGAAGTCGATCACGACGCGGTCACCCTCGGCAGCGGCGCGGTCGGCGGCCTCGTAGCGGGTGCGCTGCTTGCGCAGCACCTCGATCGTACGCTCGACCTCGGCCTCGCCCACCGTGAACACGGGGCGGGAGATTTCCTTGTCGGCCAGCGAGCCGGGCTGGACGTCGGGATAGACCTCGAACACGGCCGTGAAGGACAGCTTGCCCTCCTCGGTCGAATCACCGGGCTCGATGCGCGGCTGACCGGCGATGCGCAGCTGCTGCTCGCGCACCTTCTCGCCGAAGGCCTTCTCGACGGCGGCACCGATGGCCTCGGAGCGCGCCTGATGACCGTAGGTCTGGGCAACGATCTTCATCGGCACCTTACCCGGACGGAAGCCGGCCATCTTGACCGTGCGGGACATGCGCTTGAGGCGAGCCTCGACGTCCTTCTCGATATCGGCAACCGCCACGGTCATGTCAATGCGGCGCTCCAGCGCGCTCGAAGTTTCCTGGTTGTTTTCCATCAATTGCTTTCCCGACATGGTCAAAGTTACAGGCGCCGACTGCCTGCGGCGGTTGAAAGCGCGACGCTTTCGCGGCTTTCGGCGGCGACGCCCGGGTTTTTCGCTAACCGCCGATTCTAGCACAGCGCCTTCGCCTTCCCGCGCACACGCATGCAGCGCAGACGACGCGCGGCGCGGGCTTTACAATGGCCGCGTCCACGCTGGGGAGTTCCCATGTTCGCCCTGCCCGAACCGATTCACACCGTCGCCGGAATCCGCAACATCGAGGCCCGCGCCCGAAAGGGCGCCGACCCGTCCCTGATGGAGCGCGCCGGCCGCATCGCGGCCGAGGAGGCCGTGCGCCTGACGATGGACCGGCCCGGCACCATCCTCATCGCCTGCGGCCCCGGAAACAACGGCGGCGACGGCTTCACGATGGCGCGCCGCCTGCTGCAGGCCCGGCGCCCGGTGGTCGTCGCCTTCGCCGGCGATCCGGACCGCCTTCCGCCCGATGCACGCGCCGCCTACGATGCCTGGCACGAAGCCGGTGGCGAGACGCTGACCGAACTGCCGCCCCCGCCCGAAGAGGGCTGGGCACTGGTCGTCGACGCCTTGTTCGGCATCGGCCTCAAGCGCGCCGTCGACGGCCATTACGCATACTGGATCGCGCGCCTGAACGCCCTGCCCGGCCCGCGTCTGGCCATCGACATCCCGAGCGGGCTCGACGCCGACACCGGCCGCGTGCACGGCTACGCCTTCCGGGCGACGCACACGCTGAGCTTTCTCGCGCTCAAACCCGGGCTGCTCACGCTCGACGGGCCCGACCACGCCGGCTCGGTGACCGTCAGCCGGCTCGACATCGACCCGCAGCAGTACCTCGCCGCGCAGGGCCTGCGCGTGCGGCCGTCCCTGTTTCGCGAGCACCTGCGCCCGCGCCCGTTCAACACCCACAAGGGCAGCTTCGGCGACGCCGGCATCCTCGGCGGCGCCAGCGGCATGAACGGCGCCGCGCTCCTCGCGGGGCGCGCCGCGCTCAAGCTCGGCGCCGGCCGCATCTTCGTCGGCATGATGGACCGCGACGCGCCGAGCGTGGACCCGACGCAGCCCGAGCTGATGCTGCGCGCCCCGGCCGTCGTGCTCGACAGCGTCAGCGTCTGTGCCATCGGCACCGGGCTGGGCATCTCGGACGAGGCGCGCCGCATGCTCGAGCGCGCGCTGCCGCTGCCAATCCCGCTGGTGCTCGACGCCGACGCGCTGAACCTGATCGCCGAGGACTACCGCCGCGAGCAGAGCTGCGCCGCGCGCACCGCGCCGACCGTGCTGACGCCCCACCCGGCCGAGGCCGGCCGCCTGCTCGGCACCGACTCGGCCAGCGTGCAGAAGGACCGCATCGGTGCCGCACTGGAACTGGCCGCGCGCTTCCGCGCGCTGGTCGCGCTCAAGGGCTGCGGCACCGTCATCGCCCTGCCCGACGGCCGCTGGCTCATCAACACCACTGGCAACCCCGGCATGTCCTCCGGCGGCATGGGCGACGTGCTGACCGGGCTCATCACCGCGCTCATCGCCCAGCACTGGCCGGCCGAAGCCGCGCTGATCGCGGCCGTGCATCTGCACGGCGCGGCCGCCGACCGGCTCGCGGCCGAGGGCATCGGCCCGATCGGCCTGACCGCCGGCGAGGTCATCGACGCCGCCCGCGCCACCTTCAACGCCTGGATCGCCGAAGCCGCCAATCCGCCGAACAACGGCGACTGATCCACCCCACGGAACTCCCGCACCATGCTCAATGCCCAGCAACTCCGCATCGAGATCCAGCGCAGCGTCGCCGCCGCGCTGGCCGAGGACGTCGGCACCGGCGACCTCACGGCCCGCCTGATCCCGGCCGAGACCGACGCGCGCGGCCGCGTCATCACCCGCGAGGCCGCCGTGATCTGCGGCACCGCATGGTTCGACGCGACCTTCGCCGCGCTCGACCCGACCGCCACCGTATTGTGGGACGTGCGCGACGGCGACGCCGTCGAACCCGGCCAAACGCTGTGCCACATCGTCGCCAACGCGCGCGTGCTGCTCACCGCCGAGCGCACGGCGCTGAACTTCCTGCAGCTGCTGTCGGGTACCGCGACGGTGACACGGCGCTACGTCGAAGCCGTAACGGGCACGCGGGCCCGGATCGTCGACACCCGCAAGACCCTGCCGGGCCTGCGCCTGGCACAGAAGTACGCGGTCGCCACCGGCGGCGGGCACAACCATCGCGTCGGGCTGTACGACGGCATCCTGATCAAGGAGAACCACATCATCGCCGCCGGCGGCATCGAGGCGGCCGTGACGCAGGCGCGCGAGCTGGCCGCGCCGGACGTGTTCATCGAGGTCGAGGTCGAGACGCTGGAGGAACTCGAGACGGCGCTCGCCACCGGCGTGAAAATGATCCTGCTCGACAACATGGATCTGGAGACGATGCGCCGCGCGGTCGAGATCACGCAGGACCGCGCCGAGCTCGAAGCCTCGGGCGGCGTCAATCTCGAACGCGTGCGCGCCATCGCCGAGACCGGCGTGCATCGCATCTCGATCGGCGGGCTGACCAAGGACGTCAGGGCCATCGACCTGTCGCTGCGCCACATCGAGCAGTAAGCCCCGTACAGACGAAACGGCCACCCGAGGGTGGCCGTTTCCCGTGCTGCGTCCGCGCCGGGTCAGGCGATGTGGCGCACGATGAATGCCTTCACCGCCGCGACATCCGGCTCCATGACCTCGACGTGCTGCGGCAGGTCCTCCAGCCTCCCGAAGCCGGCCGGACGGATCGGATCGCGTCCCAGCGCCTCGCGGATGGTCTCGGCGAACTTGACCGGCTGCGCGGTCTCGAGCACGACCACCGGCATGCCCTCGGGCAGGTTCTCCAGCGCGACCTTGACGCCGTCGGCCGTGTGCGTGTCGATCATCACGCCGTAGTCGGCCCACACCTTGCGGATGGTCTCGAGCCGGTCGGCGTGCGAGCTGCTGCCGGAGACGAAACCGAACTGCGGCACGCGGTCGAGGTACGGCGTGCCGTTGAGGTCGAAGGCGCCGCCGGCGTCGACCTTGCGCCACAGCTCGGCGACGACCCCCGGATCGCGGCCGACGAGGTCGAACACGAAGCGCTCGAAGTTCGAGGCCTTGGAGATGTCCATCGACGGGCTCGAGGTCACGTGCGTCTCGCTCGTCGTGCGCGGGCGGTACACGCCGGTGCGGAAGAACTCGTCGAGCACGTCGTTCTCGTTCGTCGCGAGGATCAGGCGGCCGATCGGCAGGCCCATCTGGCGCGCGATGTGGCCCGCGCAGATATTGCCGAAGTTGCCCGACGGCACGCAGAACGCGACCTGTTCGTCGTTGCTCTTCGTCGCGGCGAAATAGCCCTTGAAGTAATACACGACCTGCGCCGCGACGCGCGCCCAGTTGATCGAGTTGACCGCGCCGATGCGGTTGGCCGCCTTGAAGGCCGCATCGTTCGAGACCGCCTTCACGATGTCCTGCGCGTCGTCGAACATGCCCTTGACGGCGATGTTGAAGATGTTCGGATCGTCGAGCGAGTACATCTGCGCGCGCTGGAAGGCGCTCATGCGCCCGTGCGGCGAGAGCATGAACACGCGCACGCCGCGCTTGCCGCGCATCGCGTACTCGGCCGCCGAGCCCGTGTCGCCCGAGGTCGCGCCGAGGATGTTGATCTCCTCGCCGCGCTGGCCGAGCACGTACTCGAACAGATTGCCGAGCAGCTGCATCGCCATGTCCTTGAAGGCCAGCGTCGGGCCGTTGGACAGTTCCTGCAGCGCCAGCCGGCCCGGCTCCAGCCAGGTCAGCGGCGTGATCTCGCGCGCGTCGCTGCCCGCGCGCGCGTGGCGATAGACCTCGGGGGTGTAGGTGCGGGCGCAGATGGCGCGCAGGTCGTCGGCCGGGATGTCGGAGACGAACTTCGACAGCACCTCGAAGGCGAGCTCGGCGTAGGACAGCGGGCGCCAGGCATCGAGTTCGGCGCGCGTCACCTGGGGATAGGTCTCGGGCAGGTACAGGCCGCCGTCCGGCGCCAGACCGCCCAGCAGGATGTCGCAGAATTCGGGGCCGGCCGGCTGGCCGCGCGTGGAAAGGTATTTCACGGGAAGTCCTGACGAGGCAAAGGCGCACATTCTAAAGCCCCGCGCCGAAAGCCGTAAGGCCGGCGCGGGCCGCTCACTGCCCGGGACGCATGCCGCACTGCCCCAGCAGTTCCTGCCAGGCCCGCGTGTGGCGGGCCACGGAAGCGTCGAAGCGGCGCCACAGGCTGTCGGGCGTGTCATCGCCCAGCACGCGGTCGGCGTAGGCCACGACCGCCTCGCGCCGTCCACCACCGAGCCGCGCCAGCGCGTCCAGCGGCTCGATGAGCTCGCGGCGCACGCGCTGGATCTGCGCGAGGTACGGCTGCACGCGGCCGACGTAGACGCTCAGGAACATGCCGCGCATGTTCTCGGCCGCGCGCGGCTGCACGTCCGGGCGTGGACACACCGGCCGCCCCTCCAGCCGCGCCTCGATCAGCGCCGACGCGTCATCCAGCCGTGCGCTCGCCAGTGCCGCCGCGCGCAACGCCTGCCCGGCCATCGGCCGTGACTGCCAGCGCTGATACACGTCGTCGAACCCGCGGAAGTCGAGCTCCGGCGGCTCGCCGTCCGGGACCGCCAGCGCGGCCGTCAGCGCCTGCAGGTCGGCCGCCAGCGTCGCCGCCATGTCGCGGTCCGGCGCCACCGCCAGCGGCCCGCGCGAGCGGGTGAGGAAGTCCTCGATCTCGGTCGTCGCCCACACCGCGTTCCACGCCGCATCGACGAGTTGCCCGCGCTTGGTCCCGACCGCCTCGCGCAGGCGCGCGGCCAGTTCGTCGTTGTCGATCATCCCCAGGCACGCCTCAGCCGCGCGCAGGAAACGCAGCTCGTAGTCGTACACCGAGGCCGGATGCATGACCCGGCCCATGATGGAGTTACGCTCGCCGACCACGTGCTGCAGCTCGCAGCCGTACAGGCTCAGGAAATCGAGCAGGCTGAGGTTGACCGGCGGGATGTCGACGACGCGCTCGCGCCGGCGCGGCAGCGGCTCGACCACCGGCACGGGCGACAGGCGCGCCTTGCCGTCGAGCACGCGCGCAGCGCGCTCGACGTATTCGTCGAACAGGGATTCGGGCGCGGCAAACGGGTCGCAGGCCGTCAGCAGCAGGGCCGCGGCCAGCGCGCCGAGCGCGTTCGTCAGGTAAAGGGTGTAGCGCCGGCACATGAGTGGAAGACCACGCGCCGCGCGCCGCGGTTCAGGCCGGCGAACGCGGGCGCGTCACTGCAGGCTCTCCACCCGCAGCCGGCGGATCGGGCCGTGGACGACGTTCAGCGCCTCGATCTGGCGAATGGCGGTGTTGGCGTTGCGCTCCACGGTGCGGTGCGTCAGCAGGATGATGTCGGTGCGCGACTCGCCCTCGCCGGCCTGCTTCTGGATCAGGGCCTCGATCGAGATGCCGCTGTCGGCCAGCACGCGGGTGATGTCGGCGAGCACGCCCGGCTTGTCGTCGACGCGCAAGCGCAGGTAGTACGAGGTGATGGTCTCCTCGATCGGCAGAACCTTGACGTCGCGGACCTGGTCGGCCTGGAAAGCCAGATGCGGCACGCGATGCTCCGGATCGGCCGTGTGCAGGCGCGTGACGTCGACGAGGTCGGCGATCACGGCGCTGGCCGTGGGCTCCGCACCGGCCCCCTTGCCGTAGTACAGCGTCGGGCCGACGGCGTCGCCGTTGACCAGCACGGCGTTCATCGCCCCCTCGACGTTGGCGATCAGGCGGTCGGCCGGCACCAGTGTCGGATGCACGCGCAGCTCGACGCCGTCCGGGCGCATCTTGGAGATGCCCAGCAGCTTGATGCGGTAGCCGAGCTGCTCGGCATAGGCGATGTCCACGCTCTCGAGCTTGGTGATGCCCTCGACGTAGGCGGCGCCGAACTGCATCGGCACGCCGAAGGCGATGGCGCTCATGATGGTCGCCTTGTGCGCGGCGTCCACGCCCTCGATGTCGAAGGTCGGGTCGGCCTCGGCGTAGCCGAGCGCCTGCGCCTGGCGCAGCACCTCGTCGAAGGGCAGACCCTTGTCACGCATCTCCGACAGGATGAAGTTGGTCGTGCCGTTGATGATCCCGGCGAACCATTCGATGCGGTTGGCCGACAGGCCCTCGCGCAGCGCCTTGATGATGGGCACGCCGCCGGCCACGGCGGCCTCGAAGGCGACCATGACGCCCTTGCGCTGGGCGGCCTCGAAGATCTCGTTGCCGTGCATCGCGAGCAGCGCCTTGTTGGCGGTCACGACGTGCTTGCCGTTGGCGATGGCGTTCATGACCAGCTCGCGTGCGACGCCGTAGCCGCCGATCAGCTCGACGACGATGTCCACGTCCGGATCGGACACCACGGAGAAGGCATCGTCGGTCAGGCGCACGCCCTCGCCGGTGACGCGGCGCGCGTGCTCGAGGTTCTTGTCGGCGACGACGCTGATGCGGATGGGACGGCCGGCGCGACGGGCGATCTCCTCCTCGTTGCGCTTGAGTACGTTGAAGGTGCCGCCGCCGACGGTGCCGATGCCGAGAAGGCCTACGTTGATTGGTTTCATGGTGTACCGGATGGATTGATCGAAACGCGCCGCGGCACTCAGGTGCCGTAACGCTTGCGGTAGCCCTCGAGGAAGCGCGCGATGCGGCCGATGGCGTCCTGCAGGTCGTCCTCGTGCGGCAGGAACACCACCCGGAAATGGTCCGGGGCGGGCCAGTTGAAGCCGGTGCCCTGCACCAGCAGCACGCGCTGGTCCTCGAGCAGCTCGAGGATGAACTGCTGGTCGTCCTGGATCGGATACATCTTCGGATCGAGGCGCGGGAACAGGTACAGCGCCGCGCGCGGCTTGACGCACGTCACGCCGGGGATCGAGGTCAGCAGCTCGTGGGCGAGGTTGCGCTGGCGCGTCAGGCGGCCGTCGGGCGCGACGAGCTCCTCGATGCTCTGGTAGCCGCCGAGCGCGGTCTGGATGGCCCACTGGCCCGGCACGTTGGAGCACAGCCGCATCGAGGCCAGGATATTCAGGCCCTCGACATAGTCCTGCGCGTGGCGCTTCTCGCCCGAGACCACCATCCAGCCGGCGCGGTAACCGCAGGCGCGGTAGTTCTTGGACAGTCCGTTGAGCGTCACGAACAGCACGTCGTCGGCCAGCGAGGCGATCGACGTGTGCGTGGCGCCGTCATAGACGGTCTTGTCGTAGATCTCGTCGGCGAAGATGATCAGCTGGTGCTCGCGGGCGATGTCCACCAGCCCCTGCAGCACCTCGCGCGGATACAGCGCGCCGGTCGGGTTGTTCGGGTTGATGACGACCAGCGCACGCGTGTTGGGCGTGATCTTGCGGCGGATGTCGTCCAGGTCCGGATACCAGTCGGACTGCTCGTCGCACACGTAGTGGCGCGGCTTGCCGCCGCCCAGGCTGACGGCCGCGGTCCACAGCGGATAGTCCGGCGCCGGCACCAGCACCTCGTCGCCATTGTTGAGCAACGCCTGCATCGACATCACGATCAGCTCGGACGCGCCGTTGCCGATGTAGATGTCCTCGATGCCCACGCCGGCGATCTTCTTCTGCTGCGTGTAGTGCATGATCGCCTTGCGCGCCGAGAACAGCCCCTTGGAATCGGTGTAGCCCGAGGCCTCGCGCAGGTTCTTGATGACGTCGACGACGATCTCTTCCGGCGCCTCGAAGCCGAACGGCGCGAGGTTGCCGATGTTGAGCTTGATGATCCGGTGGCCCTCGTCCTCCATCTGGCGCGCTCGGGCAAGCACCGGACCGCGGATGTCGTAACAGACGTCCGCGAGCTTGTTCGACTTGCGGATCGGCCGCATGGCCGGCATGTCCTCCAGCCCCGCCACGCCGTGCTCGACCGATGCGAGCGAGGGTTTGCTGGTCACAGTCATCTTGCCCGTTCCTGTATGGAGAAGTTCGCGCTAAAGGCCTCGTGGACCACCCGGGCGCGACGGCCGGATCCGTTGTGCGGAAAAGTCTTCAATGGTACCGAACGCACCGGAATCCGGCAATTTGCGCCCCGTCTCACCAGAACAGTGCGAGCAGCACGATCCCCAGCACGACGCGGTAGATCACGTAGGGCAGCATGCCCGTGCGCGAGAGCAGGCGGATGAACGCGCCGATGCACAGATAGGCCGACACGCCGGCCACGGCCGCGCCCACCAGCAGCGTGGTCCAGTCCACCGGTGCGCCGGACGCGGCGAGATCGCGCCCGACCAGCACGCTGGAGGCGACCAGCGTCGGAATCGACAGCAGGAAGGAGAAGCGCGCGGCCGCCTCGCGGGTCAGGCCCAGCATCAGCCCGGCCGTGATCGTGATGCCCGAGCGCGAGGTGCCGGGAATCAGCGCCAGTGCCTGCGCCAGCCCGACGAACAACGCCTCGCGCCAGCCGACCGTGTATTCGTCGCGCGCGCGCCGGCCGGCCGCGTCGGCCCACCACAGCGCCAGACCGAAGACGATCGCCGTGATGCCGATGACCACCGGCCCGCGCAACGCCGTCTCGATGAAGGACTTGCCCAGCCCGCCGACCACGACCACCGGCAGCGTGCCCAGCACCACGGCCCACGCCAGCCGCGCGTCCGGCGACCAACGCCCCGCCAGGCTGCCCACTCCGGCCCGCGTCATGCGCACGATCTCGTCGCGGAAATAGACCACCACCGCCGCCAGCGTGCCCAGATGCACGGCCACGTCAAAGGCCAGGCCCTGATCCGGCCAGCCGGTCAGCACCGGCACGAGGATCAGGTGGGCCGAGCTGGAGATCGGCAGGAATTCGGTCAGGCCCTGGATCAGCGCCAGGACGAGAGTCTGCAGCAGTTCCACGGCAGGTCCGTTCGGGGATTCAGCCGGCCATCATAGCGGATGGCGGCAGCCCCTGCCGGCACCGTTGCGCGCGGTTCCCGGCCATGATTGTCAACGCCGGCGCATGTCCGCTACGCTGGCACGAAACAACGCACGAGAACGATTCCCCGACATGACCCGCCCAGCCCCCGACTTCACGCTGCCCGCCACGGGCGGCCAGGACATCACGCTCTCCGCCCTGCACGGCCACAAGGTAGTGCTGTACTTCTACCCCAAGGACAACACCCCCGGCTGCACCAACGAGACCCGCGACTTCCGCGATCTGCACGCGCAGTTCGCCGCCGCCGGCTGCCGCGTCTTCGGCATCAGCCGCGACGGCCTGCGCTCGCACGAGAACTTCAAGGCCAAGCTGGAACTGCCCTTCGAGCTGATCTCCGATCCGGACGAGGTGGCCTGCGAGGCCTTCGGCGTGATGAAGATGAAGAACATGTACGGCAAGCAGGTGCGCGGCATCGAGCGCTCGACCTTCCTGATCGACGCCGGGGGTCACATCGCGCGCGAATGGCGCGGCGTGAAGGTGCCCGGCCACGCCGCCGAGGTCCTCGCCGCCGCGCGGACCCTGTAACCGACCCCACCCCCGCCAGAGAGCCCGAATGACCCAGCGCGCCCCCCGGAAGTCCGCCGCGAAGACCAAGCTCTTCGTCCTCGACACCAACGTGCTGATGCACGATCCGACCAGCCTCTTCCGCTTCGAGGAGCACGACATCTACGTGCCCATGATGACGCTCGAGGAACTGGACTCGAACAAGAAGGGCATGTCCGAGGTCGCGCGCAACGCCCGTCAGGCCAGCCGCACGATGGACGAGATCGTGTCCTCGTCCGAGGCCGGCATCCGCGACGGCATCGACCTCGAGGGCCCCTCACACGGGCTGGCCACCGGCAAGCTGTTCCTGCAGGCCGACGCGATCAACTTCCAGCTCCCCGACGCGCTGCCCACCGTCAAGGGCGACAACCAGATCCTCGCCGTCGTGATGCACCTGGCCGAGACCCACCCGGGCCGGCCGGTGATCCTGGTGTCCAAGGACATCAACATGCGCATCAAGGCCCGCGCGCTGGGCCTGGAGGCGCAGGACTACTTCAACGACAAGGTGCTCGAGGACAGCGACCTGCTCTACACCGGCTCGCGCGAGCTGCCGGCCGACTTCTGGGAGACGCACGGCCGGAACATGGAGTCGTGGAAGGAGGACGGCCGCACGTTCTACCGGCTCACCGGGCCGCTGGCGAGCGAGCTGCTGCTCAACGAGTTCCTCTGGCAGGACGGCGACACGCCGCTGCAGGCCTGGGTGCGCGAGAAGCGAGGCAACACCGTCGTGCTCGAGACCCTGACCGACTACAGCCACAGCAAGAACGGCGTGTGGGGCATCACCGCGCGCAACCGCGAGCAGAACTTCGCGCTCAACCTGCTGCTCGACCCCGAGATCGACTTCGTCACGCTGCTCGGCCAGGCCGGCACCGGCAAGACGCTGCTTACGCTCGCCGCCGCGCTGACGCAGGTGCTCGAGACCAAGCGCTACTCCGAGATCATCATGACCCGCGTCACCGTGCCGGTCGGCGAGGACATCGGCTTCCTGCCCGGCACCGAGGAGGAGAAGATGGCGCCGTGGATGGGCGCGCTCGAGGACAACCTCGACGTGCTCAACGGCACCACCGGCGAGGGCGGCGAATGGGGCCGCGCCGCCACGCGTGACCTGATCCGCAGCCGCATCAAGATCAAGAGCCTGAACTTCATGCGCGGGCGTACCTTCATCAACAAGTTCCTGATCATCGACGAGGCGCAGAACCTGACGCCCAAGCAGATGAAGACGCTGATCACGCGCGCCGGCCCCGGCACCAAGGTCGTGTGCCTGGGCAACATCGCGCAGATCGATACCCCCTACCTGACCGAAGGCAGTTCCGGCCTGACCTTCGTCGTCGACCGCTTCAAGGGCTGGGCCCATTCCGGCCACATCACGCTGCAGCGCGGCGAGCGATCGAGACTGGCCGACCACGCCGCCGAGGTGCTGTAGCCGGCGCCACCGCCGTCCGAGGAGGAGACCGATGGAACAGAACGCCCCGCAGATGCTGGCCAGCGCGAACGTCGATTTCCTCCGCCGCTACACCCCTTTCGACAGCCTGCGCCCCAACGCGCTGCAGTTCCTCGGCGAGCGCGTGCGGCTCGCCCACTACCCCGCCGGCACCGAGATCCTGACGCCCGACATGGGCGTACCGCGCGAGTTCTACATCATCGAGCGCGGCAGCGTGCAGGCGCAGCAGCACGGCGCCGTCGACAGCGCCTACGCCTCGCTGACGCTGGGCGCCGGCGAGAGCTTCCCGATCGGCGCGATCTCCGGCAACCGGCCCTCGACCAACACCTACACGGCGATCGAGGACAGCTACCTCTACGCGCTGCCGGCCGAGGACTTCCACGCGCTGATGGCGATGAGCCCGGAGTTCCACCTGTTCTGCACGCGCTTCATCGCCAGCCTGCTCGGCCAGTCGCGCCAGCAGCTGCAGGTCACGTTCTCGCAGCGCGCGGCCGAGCAGCAGACCATGACCACGCCGCTCGCGCGCCTGCTCGCCCACGCCCTCGTCAGCGTGCCACCCGACACACCCACCCGCAGCGTACTCGAACGCATGGCCGAGAAGCACATCGGCTGCATGGTCGTCGTCGACGCCGAATCACGCCCCATCGGCATCCTGACGCAGAGCGACATCATCCCGCGCATCGTGCTCGCCGGCGCCGATCTGGCCGCGCCGATCGAGACCCTGATGACGCCACGTCCGGTCACGGTGCCGCTGTCGGCCACCGCCTACGACGCCGCGCTGGAGATGGCCACGCACGGCATCCAGCACCTGGTCGTCGTCGACAGCGACGGCCGCGCCGCCGGCGTGGTGTCCGAGCGCGACCTGTTCTCGCTGCAGCGCATCAGCCTGCGCCAGATCCGCGCCAGCATCGACGGCGCCACCGACATCGAGGCACTGGAACGCTCGGCGCGCGACATCCGCCAGCTCGCGCTCAACCTGATCGCGCAGGGCGTGGCTGCCGAGCAGTTGACGCAGTTCGTCTCCGCGCTCAACGACGCCCTGACCCGTCGCATCATCGATCTGGAACTCGCCCGCCACGAACTGCGCGACGTCGATTACGCGTGGTTCGCCTTCGGCTCCGAGGGGCGCCACGAGCAGACGCTGTCCACGGACCAGGACAACGGCCTGCTGTTCACGGCGCCCGAGGGCGAGACCGAGGCCCTGCGCGCGCGCCTGCTGCGCTTCGCCGCGGACGTCAACCAGCATCTCGCGCGCTGCGGATTCCCGCTGTGCAAGGGCAACATCATGGCCTCCAACCCGGAGCTGTGCCTGACGCTGGAGGAATGGCGGGCGCGCTTCGCCCGCTGGATCCGCGAACCGGACCCGCAGGCGCTGCTCAACGCCTCGATCTTCTTCGACTTCCGCGTGCTCGCCGGCAACGAACGCCACGGCGAGACGCTGCGCGACTGGCTCAACCGCTCGGCGCGCGGCAACCTCACCTTCCTGCGCCTGATGGCCGAGAACGCGCTCAAGGTGGCACCTCCGCTCGGACGCTTCCGTGATTTCGTCGTCGACGGCGACGGCCGCATCGACCTCAAGAAGTCCGGCGCCCGCCTGTTCGTCGACGCCGCCCGCATCTTCGCGCTGCGTGCCGAGATCGGCGCCAGCAACACCGCCCAGCGGCTGCGCCAGGCCGGAGCCAAGATGGGCATGCGCGCCGAGGAGGTCGCCGCCATCATCGACGGCTTCCACTTCATCCAGCTCCTGCGGCTGCGCTCGCAGCACCTCGACACCGAGCACGACGCGCCGGGCGACAACTGCGTGCGCCCCGAGGAACTCAATGAGCTGGACCGCCGCATCCTGAAGGAAGCCTTCCGGCAGGCACGCAAGCTGCAGATGCGGCTCAAGCTGGACTATCAGCTATGAGCTGGCTGTCCCGCCTGTTCTCCGCGTCCCGCGAGGCGGACGCCCTGCCCGGGGCGCTGCGCGCGCGACTCGCGGACTGGGCCGCGCGCCCCGCCGCCGACCCCCGCTTGACCCACGCCGAGACCCGCTACGCGGTGCTCAACACCCGCGCCAGTGCCGTCGACGCGGACGCCGCAAGCCTGCAGTCGGTCGCCGCCATCGTCGTCGAGAACGGCCGCATCTCCCCTCAGGCGAGCTTCCACGCCGCGCTCGGCGACGACGCCGAGCCGCTCGTCACACTGCTGGAAACCGTGGGCCGCGGCCCGGTCGTCGTGTTCAACGCCGAACTCAACCGCACGCTGGTGGAACGCGCCCTGCGGCGCCATCTGGGCATCGTGCCCGACTGGACGTGGCTGGATCTCTACTGGCTGCTGCCCGCGCTGTTCGGGGAGGTGCATGCCAAGCCGGTGCGCCTGTCGCGCTGGATGGACAGCCTCGACCTGCACACCTTCCGGCGCTTTCACGCACTCGGCGACGCCTGGGTGCTCGCCCGGCTGCTGCTGGCCGTGCAGTCGCGCGCGCTGGCCGAGGGGCGCCTGAGCCCGGCAAGCCTGGCCGACCTCGAGGCCTCGCTGCGCGCCGTCGTCCGCCGCTGAGCCCCGGCGGACTCACTTCCCGTTCCTGCCGCAGGACGCCCCGCACCCGTCGCAGCGCGACGACGGGATGCTGCGCCCCAGCGCCTGCTCCAGCGCGCACACCGAACGGCGGCAGCACACCACGGTCACCCCCTCGCGGCTCGCGAGCTCGCGGAAGCGCTTCATGACGTTGTGGCCGAGGAAGTCCGTGAACAGGATGACGATCTCGATGCCCGAGGGCAGCGGCGCGCTGCGTCGCTGATGGCTGCTGTCGCGCCCGCTCACGTGCTGCGCGATGCGGATTCCGAAGCGATCGAGCACGCTCGGGATGTTGCCAAGGCGATCGGCGCCAACGAGGAGTGCGTTCATGGGAGCACCTTTATTGCGAATGATTCCCAGTCACAATAAGACAGGTTCGAAGTGATTGCAATTGGGAATTCTTCTCGTTAGCATTTGCAATCGAACCAACCCTACAGGCAACGACGATGAAGAAACGCGCACTCCTGGTTACGCTACTTGCGGCCATCGGTCTCCCCTCGGCTTCCATCGCGGCCGATCAGGAGCTCAACATCTACTCGGCGCGCCACTATCAGACGGACGAGGCGCTCTACGGCGAGTTCACCCGCCAGACCGGCATCAAGATCAACCGTATCGAAGCCAAGGAAGACGAGCTGATCGAACGGATCAAGAACGAAGGCGAGAACAGCCCGGCCGACATCTTCATCACGGTCGATGCCTCGCGCCTGGGCAACGCCGACGCGATGGGCCTGTTCGCGCCCTTCCAGTCCGACGAGATCGCCGCCCGCATCCCGGCGCACCTGCGCACCGACACGTGGATCGCCTTCTCCAAGCGCGCCCGCGTGATCATCTACAACCCCGAGCTGGTCAACGGCGAGGACGTGCAGACCTACGAGTCGCTGGCCGATCCCAAGCTCAAGGGCAAGGTGTGCACGCGTTCGGGCTCGCACCCGTACAACCTGTCGCTCGGCGCGGCGCTGATCCATCACAACGGCGCGGAGAAGACCGAGGAATGGGCCCGCGGCATCGTCGCCAACTTCGCCCGCGCGCCCAAGGGCGGAGACACCGACCAGATCCGTGCCGTCGCGGCCGGCGAGTGCGGCGTGGCGATCGCCAACAGCTATTACTTCGCCCGCCTGATGAACTCCGAGCGCGAGCAGGACAAGAAGGTCGTCGAGGCCGTCCGGTTCGTGTGGCCGAACCAGTCGACGTGGGGCACCCACGTGAACGTCTCCGGGGCCGGCGTGCTCAAGCACGCGCCGAACAAGGAAGCGGCCAGGAAGTTCCTCGAGTACCTCGCGTCGGACGACGCCCAGCGCTACTTCGCCAACGGCAACAACGAGTGGCCGACGGTGCCGAGCGTGAAGGTCGACAACCCGGCGCTCGACAGGCTCGGCAGCTTCAAGGCCGACACGATGCCGATCGGCGATCTGGCCCGGAACGTGCCGGAAGCGCAGAAGATCTACGATCGCGCCGGCTATCGCTGATCCGCGTTCCGCACCCGGAAAAAAAAACGCCAGCCACCGGGCTGGCGTTTTTTTGCCCGCAGGGCGCAGCGAAGCGTCAGGCGTCGGCGTCTTCCGCGTTCCCGGCCCCTGCCGCGGCCTGCGCGCGGGCAGCCGCTTCGGCCAGCATCACGGCACGGCTCTCGGGCGTCTCCAGGCTGATGCGGCCGAGCGCGCCGGAGCGGAAGTCGTTGAGCAGGATCTGCGAGGCCTTCTCCATGTCCAGTCCGCCGCCGCGCACGAGGCAGCCGCGCCGCCGGCCGACTTCCTCGACCACGCCCCAGGCGTCGGTCCCGGCCGGATCGAGTTTGTATCGTGTGGCGAGCGCCTGCGGATAGCGCGCCAGCAGCACGCCGGCGAGAAACTCCGCGACCTCCTCGTCGATGACCGCGTTGCGGCCGATGGCGTGGCAGGCGGCGAGCATGAAGCCGTCCGAGTCGTGCTCGATCTTGGGCCACATCATGCCCGGCGTGTCGGTGAGCGTCATGTGGTCGCCGAAGTCCAGCGTCTGCAGCGACTTCGTCACCGCCGGCTCGTCGCCGACCTTGGCCACCTTGCGCTTGAGCAGCGCGTTCATCAGCGTCGATTTGCCGACGTTCGGAATGCCCATGATCATGATGCGCAGCCGCTTCGTGCCGTCGTTGCGGTGCGGCGCGAGCTTCTGGCACAGCCCCGGCACGCGCGCCACGTCACCGGCGTTCTTGCATGACAGCGCCACCGCAGTGACGCCTTGCTGCGCGTTGAAGTACTCGATCCAGGCGCGCGTCGCGGCCGGATCGGCCAGATCGGCCTTGTTCAGGATCTTCAGGCACGGGCGCTGACGGTGGCGGCGCAGCTCTCCGATCATCGGGTTGCAGCTCGCCTCGGGAATGCGCGCGTCGACGACCTCGATGACCACGTCGGTGCGCGCCATCGTCTCGGACGCGCGCTTGCGCGCCGAGGTCATGTGACCGGGGAACCACTGGATGGGCATCGGAAGGCGTTCGGGCTGGAAAGCCGCGATTATCCCCGATCGGGCGCCGCGGCGCGAATCGGCGCCGCGCGGCTTAAAATGCACGCATGAACACACCGAATCCCGACGCGGTCATCGCCGCGATGCGCCACTGGCTGGAAAAGGCCGTCATCGGCCTGAACCTGTGCCCGTTCGCCAAGTCCGTCTACGTCGCCAACCGCGTGCGCTTCGTCGTCAGCGACGCACGCCACGTCGACGCCTTCCTGGAACAGCTCGACGACGAACTCGACTTTCTTGCCGCGTCCGACCCGCAGGAGGTCGACACCACGCTGCTGATCCACCCGACGCTGTTCGACGACTTCGAGACCTTCAACGACATCGTCGGCATCGCCGAGGAAGCCGTCGAGGAGCACGGGCTGGAGGGCGTGCTGCAGGTGGCGAGCTTCCATCCGCGCTTCCAGTTCGCCGACACCGAGCCCGACGACATCGGCAACTACACCAACCGCGCGCCCTACCCCACGCTGCACCTGCTGCGCGAGGACAGCATCGCCGGCGCGCTGGCCCACTACCCGCACGATCCGGACTCGATCTACGAGCGCAACATCGAGACCATGAAGCGGCTCGGCCGGACCGGCTGGGACGCGCTGGGCATCGCGCCGGCGAAGGTGCCGGAATGAGGCGCCGGCCTGCCCCGCCACCCGCGCCCGAGCGGCCGCCCGAAGTCCGCCCCGGCCAGTCCGTCGAGCTGCTCAAGGAGCTCCACATCCTCACCCGCGACGGGCGCCTCAACCAGGACTCGCGCCGCAAGCTCAAGCAGGTCTATCACCTGTACCAGTTCATCGAGCCGCTGATGGCCGAGGTCTTCGACGCGCGCGGCGACCTGTCGCTGGTCGACCATGGCGCGGGCAAGTCCTACCTCGGCTTCATCCTGTACGACCTGTTCCTGAAATCGCGCGAGGCCGGCCACGTCTACGGCATCGAAAGCCGTCCGGAGCTGGTCGCCAGTTCGCGCGGGCTCGCCGCACGCCTGGGCTTCGGACGCATGTCCTTCCTCGACCTCACGGTCGAGCAGTCCATCGAATCCACGGCGCTCCCCGGGCAGGTGGACATCGTCACCGCACTGCACGCCTGCAACACCGCCACCGACGACGCGATCCGCTTCGCGCTGGCGCGGAAGGCACGCTTCGTCGTACTCGTGCCGTGCTGCCAGGCCGAGGTCGCGGCCGAGATGCGCCGGCGCAAGAACGAGAGCTTCGGCCTCACACCCCTGTCCGAGCTGTGGCGCCACCCCATCCATACGCGCGAGTTCGGCAGCCAGGTCACGAACGTGCTGCGCTGCCTGCTGCTCGAGGCGCACGGCTATACGGTCACCGTCACGGAACTGGTCGGCTGGGAGCACTCGATGAAGAACGAGCTCATCGTCGCGCGCGCCACCGGCCGGCCGCGCGGCAACGCCCGCGAACGGGCCGAGGCCATCCTCGACACGCTCAACCTCGGCGCGCTGCGCGGGCGCTTCCTGTACTGACGGCATGGACGAGCGGCCCTTCGCCCCCGCCTGCGAGCGCAACAAGGCGCCGATCCTCGAGGTGCTGCGCGAGCACTTCGCCGACCGCCGCGAGGTGCTCGAGATCGGCAGCGGCACGGGCCAGCACGCCGTGCATTTCGCCGCCCGTCTCCCGCATCTGGGCTGGCAGGCCTCCGACCGCGCCGGCAACCTGCCCGGCATCCGTGCCTGGCTCGACCACGCGGGGCTGCCGAACACGCCGGCACCGATCGAGCTCGACGTCGCGGGCCACTGGCCGCAGCGGCGCTTCGACGCCGTGTTCACCGCCAACACGCTGCACATCATGAGCTGGGACGAGGTCGAGATCCTGTTCGCGCGACTGCCCGACGTGCTCGCACCGGATGCGGTGCTCGCGATCTACGGCCCGTTCCGCTACGGTGGTCGACACACGAGCGAGAGCAACGCGGCGTTCGAGGCGACGCTGCGCGCCGCCGCGCCGCACCGCGCGATCCGCGACTTCGAGGCCGTCGACGCGCTCGCGCGCGGCATCGGCCTCGCGCTTGTGCGGGATCACGCCATGCCCGCCAACAACCGCTGCATCGTCTGGAGAACGGCCCAATGAGCGAAATCCGCCGCGTCATCATCCTGGGCGCCGCCGGGCGCGACTTCCACAACTTCAACATGCTGTTCCGGGACGACCCGGCCAGCCGCGTCGTGGCCTTCACGGCCACGCAGATCCCGGACATCGCGGGCCGCCGCTACCCGCCTGAACTGGCCGGGCCGCTGTATCCGGAGGGCATCCCCATCGTCGACGAGGCCGAACTGCCCGCGCTGATCCGCGAGCACGGCGTCGGACTGTGCGTGTTCGCCTACTCGGACGTGCCCTACACGCACGTGATGGCGCGCTCGGCCATCGCCAACGCCGGCGGCGCGGACTTCCTGCTCGCCGGCCCGGCGCGCACGCAGCTCGTCAGCCGCAAGCCGGTGCTGGCCGTCGTCGCCACGCGCACCGGCGCCGGCAAGAGCCCGGCCTGCCGGCGCATCGCCGGACTGCTTCGCGAGCGCGGCCGCAAGGTGGTGATCGTGCGCCACCCGATGCCCTACGGCGACCTCACCGCGCAGGCCGTGCAGCGCTTCGCGACGGCGGACGACCTCGCCCGTCACCGCTGCACGATCGAGGAGCGCGAGGAGTACGAGCCGCACATCGCACGCGGCAGCGTCGTCTACGCCGGCGTCGATTACGCCGCCATTCTCGAGGCCGCCGAGAACGACCCGGACGGCTGCGACGTGATCCTGTGGGACGGCGGCAACAACGATTTCCCGTTCTTCCGCCCCGACCTGACGATCACCGTGGCCGACCCGCACCGCGCCGGCGACGAGCTGGCCTACTACCCCGGCGAGGTCAACCTGCGCACGGCCGACGTCGTGCTCGTCAACAAGGTCGATTCGGCACCGCACGACCGCGTCGAGGTTCTGCGGCGCAACATCCATGCGGCCAATCCGGGCGCGCGCGTGATCGAGGCGCGCTCGCGCGTGACGGCCGACGACCCCTCGGTGATCGCGGGCCGGCGCGTGCTCGTGATCGAGGACGGCCCGACGCTGACGCACGGCGGCATGAATCTCGGCGCCGGCGGCCTCGCGGCGGCGACCTGCGGCGCGGCGGCCATCGTCGATCCGCGCCCGTACGCCGTGGGCGCGCTGAAGGAGGCCTTCGATCGCTATCCGCACATGGACCGGGCCCTGCCGGCGATGGGATATGGCGAGGCGCAGCTGCGCGACCTGGCCGCCACGATCGAGGCCTGCCCGTGCGACGCGGTCGTGATCGGCACGCCGGTCGACCTGGCGCCGCTCATCGGGCTGCGCCGCCCGTCGACGCGGGTGCGCTACGAGCTGGAGGAAGCCGGACCGGCGGCGCTGCCCGGCGTCGTGGACGCCTTCCTCGCCCGCGTCGGCTAGTCGATGCGCGTGACCAGCAGCTGGTCGATGCGGTAGTTGTCGATGTCGACGACCTCGAAGCGGTAGCCGGCGAACTCGACCTTGTCGGTGCGCTTGGGCACCTTGCGCAGCCGGTACATCATGAACCCGGCGATGGTCTCGTAGTTCTCGGCGTCCTCGAATTCCCCGATGTCCAGCGCCGCCATCACGTCCTCGACCGGCGTGACGCCGTCGATCAGCCACGAACCCTCGTCCCGCTTGATGATCAGGTCCTCGTCGTCCGCGCCGGCCAGGTCGCCCATCACCGTGTTGATGACGTCCTGCAGCGTCAGCAGGCCGACGATCAGCGCGTATTCATTGACGATCAGCGCGAAATCCTCGTGCGCCGCGCGGAAGCGCTCCAGCGCCTCGAACAGCGTCAGCGTGTCGGGCAGCACCAGCGCTTCGTGCATCTGCGGATCGGCCATCAGCGACAGCTTCTTGCCGGCCAGCACGCGCGCGAACAGTTCCTTGGACTCGACGTAGCCCACCACCGAGTCGATGCCGTCCTCGCACACCGGAAACTTGCTGTGCGGCGACTGGACGAGCTTCTCGCGGATGCTCTCCTCGCTCTCGTCGAGCGTGAAGTACACGACGCTGTCCCGCACCGTCATCGCCGACGTCACCGTGCGCTCGTCGAGTTCGAACACGTTGGCGATCATCTGGTGCTCCTGCCGCAACAGGGCACCGGCCTGCGCACCCGCGTCGGCCATCGCGACGATCTCCTCGGAGGTGATGTCCTCGGGCCGCACGCTGGGCAGCTTCAGCATCCGGAAGAAGCGGTTGGCCAGGCCGTCGAACAGCCACACGGCCGGCATGAACAGCTTGACCATGAAGCGCATCGGCCCGACCACGATCACCGCCACGCGCTCGGGCGCGTTCATCGCCAGCCGTTTCGGGATCAGGTCGGCAAACAGCACGAAGGCCCCGGTCACGAGGGCGAAGGCGACGACCGAACTGGTCGCGCTCAGGTACTGGCCGTCGTAGACCACGCCGATCAGCTCGGCGAAGGCCGGCGCCAGCGTCGACTCGCCGAGGATGCCACCCAGGATGGCGACGGCGTTAAGCCCGATCTGCACAACGGTGAAGAAATGTCCGGGGTTCTCCTGCAGGCGCAGGACTTCCTCGGCCGCCTCGCTACCCTGCTGGGCCATGACGCGCAGGCGGATCTTGCGCGAGGCGGCCAGCGCGATCTCGGAAATGGAAAGCCAGGCGCTCACGACGATGAGCAGCCCGATCAGGAACAACTGGCTCGCGATCTCCACGCGACGGACTCCAGGACGCCGGCCTCGCGACCGACAATGCCGTCATTCTAGCGCGACACCCGCCGGAAACGGCTCAGCCCGCCGCACCCAGCCGCGTGCGCGGCGTCACGTGCACGGTGCGCACGCCATCGGTGATCCACAATTCGCCGTCCTGGATCGTGCATTGCAGCCGCATGCCGCGCGCGCACAGCCCGGCCAGCGCCAGCGCCACCTCGGGATCGAGCTGCAGCACGGTCAGCCGGCCGAGCCGGCCCAGCCGACCGGCGATGCCGTCCCACCACACGTCGGCGGCGCGGCCGTAGCTCAGCACGACGACCGATTCCGCCCGCCCGCAGGCCTTGCGCAGCCATTTCTCGTCGGGCTGGCCGACGTCGATCCAGCGCAGTACGTGGCCGGTCAGGTCGCGCAGCCACAGGTCGGGCTCGTCATCGACGCACAGCCCCTTGCCGAACTCCAGCCGCTCGTCGGCAAACAGCGCGAAGGCCACCAGCCGCACCATCATGCGTTCCTCGGTCTCCGAGGGATGACGCGCCACGGTCAGCGCGTGCGTGGCGTAGTAGCCGCGGTCGAGATCCGAGATCGTCAGCTCGGCCTTGTGGATGGTCGCCTTCAGGGCCATGGACGCCTCAGTGCACCCGGCCGCGGCCGGTCTGCAGCCAGGCGCGCACGGCCTCGGCCGAGTGCGCGAACACGAGGTCGCGCGTGGCCTCCGGCAGCGCGCGTGCCACGGCCGCGAACAGCGCCTCGTTCATGTCCCGCGCCAGCCCCTCGACGGCCAGCCGGTCCGACAGGCAGCGGATCTGCATCTGCGACAGCACGTCGGCGACCAGACGCCAGCCCAGCCGCGGCATGTCGCGCGCCAGCGTCACGAGCCGCCCGCCCAGCGCCTCGGCGATGGCCGAGGCCTCGTCCTTCTCCTCGCACGCGATCATCGCGTGCCACAGCGCCAGATGCACGGCGCGGCACTGCTCGATCTTGAAGTCGATGACGTTGCCCTCGCCGGCCCCGATGGCGGCGAACTGGCGCCCGAAACGCGCGTCAGCCTCCGCATCCAGCGCCGCGCGCAGCCCACCCACCAGCGCCGACAGCGCCGGGATGGCCGTCAGGCCGAAGGCGCGGCTGTAGGCCACGCCCCACTGGTCGAGCGCGGTCACGACCATCGCCAGCCGCAGCGCGCGGGCGTCCTCGTCCCCGCCGGCGCGGGCCCAGTCCGACAGCGTGGCGTCGAGCTCGGCCACGCCCCGCCCGGCGGTCGCCTCGTCGCCCTCGACACTGAGGCGGAACACGCGCGCGAAGGCGTCCTGCGCCAGATGCGCGGCCTGCCGCTGCACCTCGCGCGGCGCCCGCGCGGCCAGATCGTCGGGCGGAATGGCATGCTCGCTCATCGCGGTCATCCTCGGGAAAAGGCGCGATTGTGCCCGCCGACCTGCGACAATGAAAGCCCGCATGCCTCCGGAAACCGCCTTGACCGACCGCGCCGCCCCCTTCACCGAACTGACGCCCGACCACCTGCTCGCCGCGCTCGAGAGCCTGGGCCTCGCGCCCGACGGCCGCCTGCTCGCGCTCAACAGCTTCGAGAACCGCGTCTACCAGTTCGGGCTGGAGGACGGTCCGATGTGCGTGGTCAAGTTCTACCGGCCGGACCGCTGGAGCGACGAGGCCATCCTCGAGGAGCACGCCTTCAGCACGGAACTGGCCGAACGCGAGATTCCGGTCGTGCCGCCACGCCTCATCGGAGGCCGCACGCTGCACCATTTCGGAGACCTACGCTTCGCCGTGTTCGACCGCGTGGGCGGCCGCGCGCCCGAGCTCGGCGACGCCGCCACGCGCGAATGGATGGGCCGCTTCCTCGGCCGCATCCACGCCGTCGGCGCGCTGCGCCCCTTCGCGCACCGTCCGGCCATCGACCCGCAGAGCTTCGGCGTGGAGCCGCGCGAATGGCTGCTGGCGAGCGGTTTCATCCCCGACGACCTCCGCGAGGCCTGGGAGACGGTCAGCGCGCAGGCGCTCGACGGCGTGCGCCGCTGCTTCGAGCGCGCCGGCGACTACGCCCGCCTCCGCCTGCACGGCGACTGCCACGTCGGCAACGTGCTGTGGAACGAGCGCGCCGATCCGCCCGGCCCGCAGTTCGTCGATTTCGACGACGCCCGCACCGGCCCGGCCGTGCAGGATCTGTGGATGCTGCTGTCGGGCACGCGCGAGGAGATGGCCGCCCAGCTCGCCGACGTGCTGGCCGGCTACGAGGACTTTCACGACTTTTCCCCGCGCGAGCTGCATCTGGTCGAGGCCCTGCGCACGCTGCGGCTGCTGCATTACTCGGCGTGGATCGCGCGCCGCTGGCAGGATCCGGCCTTCCCGGCCGCGTTTCCGTGGTTCGGCACGCAGCGCTACTGGCAGGACCGCGTGCTGGAGCTGCGCGAGCAGATCGCCCTGATGGACGAGCCGCCCCTGTGGGCCCTGCCATAATGGGGAGAACACCGACGAGGGCGCCATGAGCCACGACTGCAACCACGATCACGACCACCCGCCCCACACGCATGCCGAACCCGGCATCCCGCGTCAGGGGCGCTTCGACGCGCCGGCCTTCGAGAAGGCCGTCGTCGCGCTGCTCGAGGCCTGCGGCGTGCCGGCCGACGGCGCCCACACCGGCCGTACCGCCACCCGCGTGCGCGAGCTGTGGCAGCGTCGCCTGCTCGGCGGCTACGAGCTCGATCCGGCCGAGGCGCTGGGCGAGGGTTTCGAGGACGCGCGGCGCGACATGGTCGTGATCCGCGGCATCGCCGTGCACGGCGTGTGCCCGCACCATCTCGTGCCCTTCCGCGGCGTCGCCCACGTGGCCTACCTGCCCGGGGGGCGGCTGCACGGCTTCGGCCGCATCGCGCGCATGGTCGACGCGCTGGGCCACCGTTTCACGTATCAGGAATGGCTCACCCGCGACATCGCCGACGCGCTGATGCGCCACGGCCAGGCGCGCGGTGCGGCCTGCATCATCGAGGCCGAACAGCTGTGCCTGCTGCTGGGCGAGGACCGGCGCGGCGACGAGCGCGTCGTCACCCAGACCTTCTGCGGGGAATTCGAGACCTCGGCGCAAGCGCGCAACGAGTTCCTGCACGCGCTGCAGTCGCCGCGCTGATTCAGTTCACGACCACGTGCAGCGTGCGCCGACGCGCTCCGACGTCGACCTCGCGCACGGTGCGGCCGAGCATCACGACACGGCCGCGCCGGCGGTCATCGCCCGAATCGGAGTATTCGAATTCGTAGAGGCGACGCAGCGTGAGACGGCCGTCGTCGTCACGCACGGGGCGCAGCGAGCGGCAGCTCACGGTGTCGTCGAGCAGCTGCAGGCCCTCGCGCTCGCAGGCGCGCCGTGCGGCCGAGACGCCGCGCTCGCGCGCCTTGACGCCGTCCAGCCAGACCCAGGCCAGCAGGCACAGCACCGACAGGGACAGGGTTTCGAACAGCATCGGGGATCGGGCCGCCGGGCGCCGGCGGCGCGGACTCAGAGCAGCATGCCGCGGATCGTGAAGAACAGCACCGCCGCCATCACCGCCGAGGCCGGCACCGTGATGACCCAGGCCGAGGCGATGCGCACGATCTGCGAGCGCTTGACCAGCTCCTGCCGATAGACCTTGCGCAGACCCTTGCGCTCGGTCTTCGAGAAGTTGGCCGGATCGACGCGCTTCTTCCGCGCCTTCTTGAGCTTGCGCAGCATCTCGCCCTTCTCCTCGATCGAGGCCGCGTCGAAGCGGCGCAGGAAGGCGTCGATGGCCTCCTGGTCGCCTTCCGGGTGATGCTGCTTGATCTCCTCGATCATGCGCGCGTAGTTGCTCTTCAGGTACTCGCGCAGGAAGCCCACGCCGAACACGCCACCGACGGCGATGTGCGTGGTCGAGACCGGAATGCCGAACTGGCTCGCGAGGATCACGGTGATCGTCGCCGCCATCGCGATGCAGTAGGCGCGCATCTGGTCGAGCTCGGTGATCTCGGTGCCGACCGTGCGGATGACCTTGGGGCCGAACAGCCACAGGCCCACGGACAGGCCCAGCCCGCCGATGACCATGACCCAGGTCGGGATCGGCGCCGCCGTGGCGATCTGGTTGCTGCCCGAACCGATGACCTCGACGATCGCGGCCAGCGGCCCGACCGCGTTGGCGACGTCATTGGAGCCGTGCGCGAACGACAGCAGCGCCGCCGCACAGACCAGCGGCACCGTGAACAGCTTGTTGACGCCTTCCTTGGAATTCTCGATCTCGTCGATGCGGTCGGCCACGCGCGTGCGCACGAAGAAGAACACCAGCACCGCGAGCACGCCACCCATGACGAAGGAGGTCGTCAGCGAGGTGTCGAGAACCTTGGCCAGTCCCTTCTGCATCAGGTAGGTGCCGAAGGTGAAGGCCATGAACGCGATCAGCCACGGCACCATGGTGCGGGCCGCCCTGGCCAGATCGGTCTTGTAGGTGATGCTGCGCTTGATCAGGTACAGGAAGCCGGCGGCGACCAGCCCGCCCATCAGCGGCGAGATGACCCAGCTCGCGGCGATCTGCGACACCGTGCTCCAGTTCGCGATGCCGAACCCGCTGGAGGCCACGCCCGCGCCGAGCACGGCACCGACGATGGAGTGCGTCGTCGACACCGGCGCGCCGAGCACGGTGGCGATGTTGAGCCAGATGGCCGCGGCCAGCAGCGCCGCCATCATGACCCACACGAAGGTGTCGGGATCGGTGATCTGGGCGGGATCGATGATGCCGTTGCGGATCGTGCCAACGACCTCGCCGCCCGCGATGATGGCGCCGGCCGCCTCGAAGATGGCCGCGATCACGAGTGCGCCGCCCAGCGTCAGCGCCTTGGAGCCGACGGCAGGACCGACATTGTTGGCCACATCGTTGGCGCCGATGTTCATGGCCATGTAGCCGCCGATCATCGCGGCCACAACCACGAACAGGCTGCCTTCGGCGTCGCCGCGCATCAGCACGAAGAACATCACGCCGACGATGAAGAGCAGCGCCATGCCGAGCCGGAACAGTTCCACGCGGCCCTTCTTGGTGGCCTTTTCCAGTTCGTCGATGTGCTTGAGTTCCACGCGTCCCGCCGATCAGCCGAAAAAAGAGCGCGTATTGTTGCAGAAATACTCCGGCGACGAAAAGGAAGCCGCCCGGCGGCCAGGCCTCAGCGCGTGGACTTGCGCGCGCTGCCGCGCACCTCGTCGGCCGGATAGCGCCGCGCGTTGATCGCGATCTTGCGCTCGGCCGCCTCGGCCAGATCGACGCCGCTGACGTCGGCGAGACGGATCAGGTACAGCAGCACGTCGGCCATCTCCAGCGCCACCGCGTCACGCTGCTCCGGACCGAGCGCCGCGGACTCCTCCGGCGTGAGCCACTGGAAGTGCTCGACCAGTTCGCCGACTTCGCCGGTCAGCGCCATCGCGAGGTTCTTGGGCGTGTGGAACGGCTCCCACGCCCGTTCCGCGGCGAAGGCCCGCAGCGCGTCACGCAGGCGGATCAGGCTGTCGTCGCTCACGGGATGCGGTGCTCCACGTCGAAGCCTGCCGTTTCGTCCTCGGCCAGCGCCTGCACGAGCCACGGCATCACGGCCTCCAGCGTCTGCGGCAGTACCCACGGCGGGTTGATGACGAACAGGCCGCTGCCGAACATGCCGCCCGCGCCGGCCCGGCCCGGCGCGCGCACGACCATGCGCACATCCAGCCAGCTCTCCGGCTCCAGATCGCGCAGCGCATCGGGCAGCCCGCGCGCCTCGGGGCGCGCCAGCAGCGGATACCAGAGCATGTATACGCCATCGGCGAACCGGCGCATCGCGTCACGCAGCACCTGCACGACCTGGCGGTAGTCCTGCTTGACCTCGTAGGACGGGTCGATCAGCACCACGGCGCGCCGCGTCGGCGGCGGCAGCAGGCCGCGCAGGCAGGCGAGCCCGTCGGCCTTGCGCACGACGACACGGTCGGCGTCACGCGAGAAGGTCTGCGCGAGCAGCTCGTGGTCGGCCGGATGCAGCTCGAACAGCCGCATGCGGTCCTGCCCGCGCAGCTCGGTCATCGCCAGTGCCGGCGAGCCGGGATAGAAGTTGAGCCCGCCGTGCGGGTTGAACTGGCGCACCGCGGCGAGGTACGGACGCAACGCCTCGGGCAGGTCCTCGCACTCCCACAGCCGGCCGATGCCCTGGCGGTATTCGCTGGTCTTCTCGGCCTGCTCGCTGGTCAGCGCGTAGCAGCCGGCACCGGCGTGCGTGTCGATGTACCACCACGGCTTGTCCTTGCGCGAGGCGTAGCGCAGCACCTCGAGCAGGACGAAGTGCTTGAGCACGTCGGCATGGTTGCCGGCATGGAAGGCGTGGCGATAGCTGAGCATGGGCAGCGGTCCGGGAAAGGGTGCAATGCTATCACCGCCGCGCGCGGCGCGGCGCCATGCGGGCCGGCGCTTTGCTATCATTGCGCCCTGCACAAAACCAGCCGGCACGCGTCTGACGCGCCGGCCCTCGACGGAGTTTTGCAATGCCCATCTACGCGCTTGGCGACAAGGCGCCGCAATTCGGCGAAGGTTGCTGGATGGCCGACAACGCCACGGTCATCGGCCAGGTCCGCGCGGGCCGCAACGTGAGCTTCTGGTACAACGTGGTGGTGCGCAGCGACAACGACGTCATCACGATCGGTGACGACACCAACATCCAGGACGGCTCCATCCTGCACTGCGACTTCGGCGTGCCGCTGACGATCGGCCGGCGCGTCTCGCTGGGTCACAAGGTCATGCTGCACGGCTGCACGATCGGCGACTCCACGCTGATCGGCATCAACGCCGTGATCCTGAACAACGCCGTGATCGGCAAGGGCTGCATCATCGGCGCCAACTCGCTGATCCCCGAGGGCAAGGTCATCCCCGACCGCTCGCTGGTCGTCGGCTCGCCGGGCCGCATCATCCGCGAGGTCACGGACGAGGAGCTCGCCCGCATCGAGCACAACGCCGACCACTACGTCGAGAACGTCCGGCTCTACACCGCCGGGCTACGCCCCCTGCCCCCGCTGCCGCCGGCGCGCTGAACCCCGTCCGGGGCGAAATTACATCGCATTACACGCATCCGACATTTCCGACACAGAAGCGCGTTACACTGCCGCCCGTCCCGTCGTTATGCGGAGCTTCCGATGAAACCAGCCCTGTTCGCGCCGCTGCTCGCCGCAGCCCTGCTCACGTTCGCCGCACCGGCCCTGGCCGCCAAGCCGCGGGCCGAGGCCGCCACCACCATCGAGCTGTCCGCCGAGGCCGGCAGCAAGGCCGAGAACGACCTGGGACGCGCCCAGCTGTACTTCGAGGCGCAGCACGAGGATCCGGCCACGCTGGCCGCGCGCGTCAACCGCGTGATCGCCGACGCGCTCGCCACGGCCCGGCCTTACACCACCGTGATGACCTCGACCGGCGGCAGCAACACCTACCCGGTGCACGCCCGTGACGGCAACCAGATCGAGGGCTGGCGCATGCGTTCGAGCCTCGAGCTCGAGAGCCGCGACCTGCCCGCCCTGTCGGCGCTGATCGGCGAGCTGCAGAAGACCCTGATGATCTCCGGGCTGCGCATGCAGCCCGCCCCGGAGACGCGCGCCAAGGCCGCCAACGTCGCCGCCGTGGACGCCATCCGCGCCTTCGAGGAACGCGCCGAAGTGCTCGCCAACGCGCTCGGCAAGCAGTACCGCATCCGCCACCTGTCGGTGCAGCACGGCGGCTCGCCCGTGTACCCGATGCTGCGCATGAGCGCGGCGATGGCGTCCGAGGACGCGTCCGCGCCGATCCAGGGCGGCTACAGCGAGATCACCGTCACCGTCAGCGGCACCATCGAACTGACCGACTGAACCCACACCCATGCAACCGAACGGCACCCGTCTGCGTCTGTCCCTCGTCGCCGCCATCCTTGCCACCAGCGTGCTGATCGCCGGCACCGCCTGGACGCGCGGCAACCACGAAGCACGCGGCTTCGTGTGCGAGAACGGCGACCGCTTCGTCGTCGAATACCTGCCGGACCACGTCCGCCTGCGCCACGGCTCGGGCATCTTCTCGCTCGCCGAGGTCAAGCCCGGCCGCGTGTGGAGCGACGGTCAGCGCGTGCTGCAGGCCGGCCGGTCGGCCGCCGTGCTGGAACTGCCCGGTCTGGACGAACCGCAGACCTGCGTCGCCGCGTCGTGATCGCGCTGATCCAGCGTGTCTCGCGTGCCGAGGTCACGGTGGCAGGCGAGTCGATCGGCCGCATCGGCGCCGGCATGCTGGCGCTGATCGGCGTCGAGGCCGGCGATGCCGAATCCAATGCCGAGCGTCTGGCCGAGCGCCTGCTCGGCTACCGCATCTTTCCCGACGGCGAAGGCCGCATGAACCGCTCGCTGCGCGACATCGCGGGCGGCCTGCTGCTGGTGCCGCAGTTCACGCTCGCGGCGGACACGCGCAAGGGCACCCGCCCGAGCTTCTCGGGCGCGGCCGAGCCGGCGCGCGCGAAGGCGCTGTTCGACCGTCTGGTCGAATGCGCGCGGGCCCGCCACGCCGAAGTCGCCACGGGGCGCTTCGGTGCGGACATGTCGGTGTCACTCGTCAATGAGGGGCCGGTGACCTTCCGGCTCGAGGCGTAAACGGAAACGGCGCCGTCAGCGCGGCGCCGGCACCTGCACGAAGATCTCGTCCTTGCGCGTCAGGCCCAGGTCGAAGCGCGCGCGTTCCTCGATCGCCTCGTTGCCCGACTTGAGGTCCTCGACTTCCGCCGCCAGCGCCGCGTTGCGCTGCTCCAGCCGGCGGTTGACCTCGCGCTGCTCGGCCAGTCGCGCATCCACCTCCCACGCGCGCAGCCATCCTCCCTTGCCGACCCAGAGCGGGTACTGCAACGCCACAGCCAGCACGGCGAGGAGGATCAGCGGCCAGCGCATCTTCGTGGGGTTCGCCTGTGCAAGGGCCGGCAAAGGCCGGCCGGATCAGGGACTTCCGCCGCCCGGAGGCGGCGGATCCGTTCAGCGCATGCGCAGATTGTAGAAGGCCTTGCGACCCGGGTAGGCGACCGAATCGCCCAGATCTTCCTCGATGCGCAGCAGCTGGTTGTACTTGGCGATGCGGTCCGAGCGCGACAGCGAACCGGTCTTGATCTGCATCGCCGACAGGCCGACGGCGATGTCGGCGATCGTCGAGTCCTCGGTCTCGCCCGAACGGTGCGAGATCACCGCCGTGTAGCCCGCGCGCTTGGCCATCTCGACCGCGGCGAAGGTCTCGGTCAGCGTGCCGATCTGGTTGATCTTGATCAGGATCGAGTTGGCGATGCCCTGCTCGATGCCCTGCTCGAGGATCTTGGTGTTGGTCACGAACAGGTCGTCACCGACGAGCTGGACCTTGCGGCCCAGACGCTCGGTCAGCAGCTTCCAGCCGGCCCAGTCGTTCTCGGCCATGCCGTCCTCGATCGACACGATCGGGAAGCGGTCGCACAGCTCGCACAGGTAGTCGGCCAGCGCCTCGGCGCCCAGCGTACGGCCCTCGCCGGCCAGCACGTACTGGCCGTCCTTGTAGAACTCGGAGGCGGCGCAGTCGAGCGCCAGCAGCACGTCCCCGCCCGGCGTGTAGCCCGCGGCGGAAATCGCTTCCTGGATCAGGTTCAGGGCCTCGTCGGCGCCGGAGACGTTCGGCGCGAAACCGCCCTCGTCACCGACCGTGGTCGGGTAGCCCTTCTTGTCGGTGATCTTCTTCAGGTGGTGGAAGATCTCGGCGCCGCAGCGCAGGGCCTCGCGGAAGCTGCTCATGCCGACCGGCATGATCATGCATTCCTGGAAGTCGAGGCTGTTGTTGGCATGCGCGCCGCCGTTGATGACGTTCATCATCGGCACCGGCATCGCCATCGGGCCCGAGCCGCCGAAGTAGCGGTACAGCGGCAGGCCGGCCTCCTCGGCGGCGGCCTTGGCCACGGCCATCGACACGGCCAGCGTGGCGTTGGCGCCCAGGCGCGACTTGTTCTCGGTGCCGTCGAGATCGATCAGCGTGCGGTCGATGAAGGTCTGCTCTTCGGCGTCCAGGCCGATCAGCGCTTCCGAGATCTCGGTGTTGACGTTCTCGACGGCGCGCAGCACGCCCTTGCCGAGATAGCGCGCGGCATCGCCGTCACGCAGTTCGATGGCCTCGCGCGAGCCGGTGGACGCGCCGGACGGCACGGCCGCGCGGCCCATCACGCCGGACTCGAGCAGGACGTCGGCCTCCACGGTGGGGTTGCCGCGCGAATCGAGAATCTCGCGGGCGATGACGTCGATGATTGCACTCATGCTGTTTTCCTCAGACGGTTTCGAAGTTCCTGCGCGGCGCGCCGGCGCGCCGCATCGTGTTCAGAGGGCGCTCTCGATGAAGCCGTGCCGCTTGACCAGCGCGTCGAGCTCGACGAGCTGCGCCAGCAGCGCCTTCATCCTGCCCAGCGGCCACGCGTTGGGGCCGTCGGACAGCGCCTTGTCGGGGTCCGGATGCGTCTCCATGAACAGGCCCGCGACGCCGGCCGCCACCGCGGCACGCGCGAGCACCGGCACGAACTCGCGCTGGCCGCCCGAACGCGTGCCCTGCCCGCCCGGCAGCTGGACCGAATGGGTGGCGTCGAAGACGACCGGGCAGCCGGTCTCACGCATGATGGCCAGACCGCGCATGTCGGTGACGAGGTTGTTGTAGCCGAAGGACACGCCGCGCTCGCACACCATGATGTTGTCGGCGCCGCCGCTGGCCTCGCGCGCCTTGTCGACGACGTTCTTCATGTCGCCCGGCGCGAGGAACTGGCCCTTCTTGATGTTCACGGGACGGCCCGCGGCCGCCACGCTGCGGATGAAGTCGGTCTGGCGGCACAGGAAGGCCGGCGTCTGCAGCACGTCGACGGCGGCCGCGGCCTCGGGCACTTCCTCGGTGGTGTGCACGTCGGTCAGCACCGGCACGCCCAGCGTCTCGCGGACCTCGACGAGGATCTCCAGCCCCTTGCTCATGCCGAGCCCGCGGAAGGACGAACCGGAGCTGCGGTTGGCCTTGTCGTAGGACGACTTGTAGATGAAGGGAATGCCCAGTTCGCCGGTGATCTCCTTGAGGGCCTCCGCGGTCTCGAGCGCCATGTCGCGCGACTCGATCACGCACGGGCCGGCGATCAGGAACAGCGGCCGGTCGATGCCGACGTCGAATCCGCACAGTTTCATTACTTGCCTGCCTTGCCTTCCCGGACGGCGATGGCCGCCTGGAGATAGGCCGTGAACAACGGGTGGCCGGTCCGCGGGTTGGACGTGAATTCCGGGTGGAACTGGCAACCGACGAACCACGGGTGATCCGGCAGTTCGACCATTTCGCACAGATCGGTTCCCCCGGCGCGGCCGGACACGCGCAGGCCCTTGGCCTCCAGCTCCGGCAGCAGGCGGTTGTTGACCTCGTAGCGGTGGCGGTGGCGCTCGATGATCTCCGGCGAGCCGTAGATCCGGCGCGCGAGCGACCCCTCGGCCAGACGGCACAGCTGCCCGCCCAGGCGCATCGTGCCGCCGAGGTCGGATTCCTCGCTGCGCTTCTCGCGCTTGCCGCTGCGGTCTTCCCACTCGGTGATCAGGCCGATCACCGGATACGGCGAGGCCGCGTCGAACTCGGTGGAGTGCGCGCCTTCCATGCCGGCGACGTTGCGCGCGAACTCGACCACCGCCAGCTGCATGCCGAGGCAGATGCCCAGATACGGGATCTTGTTCTCGCGCGCGTAGCGGATGGCCGCGATCTTGCCCTCGGTGCCGCGCTTGCCGAAGCCGCCCGGCACGAGCACCGCATCCATGTCCTTGAGCACGCCGCAACCGTCGCGCTCGATGTCCTCGGAGTCGATGTAGTGGATGTTGACCTTCGACTCGGTGTGCATGCCCGCGTGGTTCAGCGCCTCGATCAGCGACTTGTACGACTCGGTCAGGTCGACGTACTTGCCGACGAAGCCGATGTCGACGGTGCGCTTCGGGTGCTCCAGCGCATGAACGAGCTTCTCCCACACCGACAGGTCCGCCGGGCGGGCCAGGATGTCGAGCTTGTGGCACACGATCTGGTCGAGCATCTGACCGTGCAGCATGCCCGGGATCTTGTAGATCGAGTCGGCGTCCAGGCACTCGATGACCGCTTCCGGCATCACGTTGCAGAACAGCGCGATCTTGCGCCGCTCGTCGGGCGGGATCGGGCGGTCGGCACGGCACAGCAGGATGTCGGGCTGGATGCCGATCTCGCGCAGCTCCTTGACCGAGTGCTGCGTCGGCTTGGTCTTGAGCTCGCCGGCGGTCGGGATGTACGGCAGCAGCGTCAGGTGGATGAAGCAGGGGCGGTCGCGCCCCTCCTCGATCCCCATCTGGCGGATGGCCTCCAGGAACGGCAGCGATTCGATGTCGCCCACCGTGCCGCCGACCTCGACGATCGCGACCTCGGCGCCCTCGGCACCGCGCTTGATGTACTGCTTGATCTCGTCGGTGATGTGCGGGATGACCTGCACGGTCTTGCCCAGGTACTCACCGCGGCGCTCCTTCTTGATCACCGACTCGTAGATCTGGCCGGTGGTGAAGTTGTTGCGCTTGCTCATCTTGGCGCTGGTGAAGCGCTCGTAATGGCCGAGGTCGAGGTCGGTCTCCGCACCGTCTTCGGTCACGAAGACCTCGCCGTGCTGGAACGGGCTCATCGTGCCCGGATCGACGTTGATGTAGGGGTCGAGCTTGAGATGCGTGACGCGGATGCCGCGTGACTCGAGGATCGCGCCAAGCGACGCGGCGGAGATGCCCTTGCCCAGCGAGGACACGACACCACCGGTAACGAATACGTATTTGGTCATGGGACGAGAGCTGCGGGAAAGCAGAATGATAACCGAACTGCCCCGCCGGAGAAAGGATGCCGCCCCGTGGCGCCGCCCGATTCCGCCCCGCCGCGGCGGAGGCGACCGGGCCCCGCGAGCCGTGCCGGGCAGCGCTAGCGCGAGCGCACTCGCGCTAGCGCAGGAACTCGCGGTTGATCTCGGAGAACAGCGGATCATCCCCGCTCTCCAGCCATTCGAAAGCCACCATCTCGCGCGTGACGACATCGATGCCGTGGGCCCGCATGCGCGCGACCGCGAGCTCGCGGTCCGGCGCGCGGCGCGAACCCACGGCATCGGCAACGAGGAATACGCGCTTGCCCGCGTGCGCGAGGTCGAGCGCGGTCTGCTGCACGCAGACGTGCGCCTCGGTGCCGCACACGATCACGTCCTCGCGTCCGGCCACCGCCGTGCCACCCAGACAGCCGTCGGCCAGCGCCGAGAACCTCCGCTTGTGCACCACCTGCACGCCGGCCGCGGCCTCGAGGACGGCATCGAGGCTGTGGCCGATCTTGTCCGGGCAGTGCTCGGTCACGACGGTCGGCACGCCCAGCCGCTCGGCCAGCCGCATCAGCCACACGCAGTTCGCCACGACGCTGCGGCCGTCCTCGATGGCCGGAGCCAGGCGCTGCTGCACGTCCACCACCAGCAAGGCCGAATGCGCGCGCCGCATGCGCGGTCCGATGTTCTCCATGTCCTGTCCTCCATCCGGGCCGGCCGGCGGAATGCACCGGCGCGTTCCCGTGCTCCGGAAGCTACCCCGGGTCGACCGCGCTGTACACCCGCCGCGCCCCACATTACACTCCCCCCGGGCATTGTCGGAGGACGCCATGGAACGCGAACGCATGGAATTCGATGTGCTGGTCGTCGGCGCCGGCCCGGCCGGACTGGCGGCAGCCATCCGCCTGGCGCAGCGCGCCCGCAAGGCCGGCCGCACGCTGTCGGTGTGCGTGCTCGAGAAGGCGCCCGAGCCGGGCGCGCATACGCTGTCCGGCGCGGTCATGGATCCGCGCGGGCTCGACGCGCTGCTGCCGGACTGGCGCGGGCGTGCACCGGCCATGACGCCCGCGCGCGAGGACGAATTCCTGTTCCTCGGCCCCGACTCGGCCCGCCGCGTGCCGCACTGGCTGCTACCGGACTGTTTCCGCAACGACGGCAACCTGATCGTGCGGCTGGGCCATCTCGTCAAGTGGCTGGCCGAGGAGGCCGAGGCGCTGGGAGTCGAGATCTACCCCGGCTTCGCCGCCGCCGAGCCGGTGTTCGGCGAGGACGGCGCCGTGCGCGGCGTCATCACCGGCGACATGGGCCTCGCGCGCGATGGCACGCCCGGTCCGCAGCACGTGCCCGGCATGGAGCTGCTGGCGCGCTACACCCTGTTCGCCGAGGGCTGCCGCGGTCATCTCGGCAAGCGGCTCGAGGCGCGCTTCGGCCTGCGCGACGGCGTCGCACCGCAGACCTACGGCATCGGTCTCAAGGAACTGTGGGAGGTGCGCCCGGAGCATCACCGTCCCGGTCTCGTCACGCACACGGCCGGCTGGCCGCTGGACCGCGCGACCTACGGCGGCGGCTTCATCTACCACCTCGACGGCGGGCTGGTCGCCACCGGCTTCGTCGTCGGGCTCGACTACGCCAACCCGTGGCTGTCCCCGTTCCAGGAATTCCAGCGTTTCAAGACGCATCCGGCGCTGCGGCCGCTCTTCGCCGGCGGCCGGCGCATCGCCTACGGCGCCCGCGCCATCGCCGCGGGCGGCCTGTCCTCGCTGCCGCGCACGGTCTTCCCCGGCGGCGCGCTGGTCGGCGACGACGCGGGCTATCTGAACGCCGCGCGCATCAAGGGCATCCACGCCGCGATCGAGTCCGGCATGATGGCCGCCGACGCGGCCTTCGACGCCATCGCGGCCGATCGCGCCGGCGACGTGCTGGAAGCCTATCCGGCCGCCTTCGCGGTGAGTCCGCTGCGCGACGAACTGCACCGCGCGCGCAACTTCAAGCCGCTGATGAAGCACGGCCTCGTCGCCGGTGCGCTGGCCTTCGGCATCGACCAGCTCGTGCTGCGCGGCCGCGCGCCGTGGACGCTGCGCATCGACGCGCCCGACCACGCCGCGCTGCGCGAGGCGGCCGCCTGTCCGCGCATCGACTACCCCCTGCCGGACGGCGAGGTCAGCTTCGACCTGCCCTCGTCGGTGTTCCTGTCGAACACCCACCACGACGAGGACCAGCCCTGCCACCTGCGGCTGCGCGACGAGGCCGTGCCCGTCGGATACAACCTCGCGCGCCACGCCGCGCCCGAGCAGCGCTACTGTCCGGCCGGCGTGTACGAGATCATCGAGGACGCCTCCGGCCCGCACCTGCAGATCAACGCGTCGAACTGCCTGCACTGCAAGACCTGCGACATCAAGGACCCGACGCAGAACATCGACTGGGTTCCGCCGCAGGGCGGCGAAGGGCCGATCTATTCCGGCATGTGAATTCACCCCGGTGCCGCGCGACGCCAGGCGGCGCCGAAGTCCAGAGGAGAAACGATGAAACTGACCAGCCAGAGCTTCGCCGACGGCGCCCCGATTCCCGGCGAGTTTTCCTTCTGCATCCCGGCCGACGAAGGCCACGTCTGCCTCGGCGCCAACCGCAACCCGCAGCTGGCGTGGAGCGACGTACCCGAGGGCACGCGCTCCTTCGTGCTGATCTGCCATGACCCCGACGTGCCCAGCCGCGGCGACGACGTGAACCAGGAAGGCCGTGTCGTGCCGGCCAGCCTGCCGCGCGTGGACTTCTTCCACTGGGTGCTCGTCGACCTGCCCGCGGACGTCCGCGAGATCGCCGCCGGCAGCTTCTCGTCCGAGGTCACGCCAGGCGGCAAGCCCGGTCCGGCCGGCCCGCAGGGCACCCGCCAGGGGATCAACGACTACACCAACTGGTTCGCCGGCGACGCGGCCATGGCCGGTGACTACCACGGTTACGACGGCCCCTGCCCGCCGTGGAACGACGAGATCGTCCACCACTACGTGTTCACGCTGTACGCGCTCGACGTGCCGCGCTGCGCCGTCGAGGGCCGCTTCACCGGCGCCGACGTGCGTGCCGCGATCGCCGGGCACGTGCTCGCCGAGGCCCGTCTCACCGGCACCTACACGCTCAACCCGGCGCTGCGCTAGAAGCCGGCCGCCGTTCCCTCCCGGCGCGGATCGGCGGCACCCAGCCAGCCGTCCGCGTCGCGCACGATCAGCGCGATTCCGCTCGTCATCGGCGCGGGGCGCACCATGTGTCCGAACAGCTGCAGCCGCTCTCCCAGCGCGCGGCCGGCCGGCGTGTCCTCGACCTCGGTCGGCCCGTTGCGGCTGCCCGCGTGCGGACGGGACAGCAGCGCCTCCGGCGGCAGCCGGAAGTCGATCAGCCCGACCAGCGTCGCCGCCACGTAGTTGATGATGCGGCTGCCACCCGGGGAACCCAGCACCGCGAACAGCCGCCCGTCGGCGTCGAAAACCATCGTCGGCGCCATCGACGACAGCGGCCGGCGACCCGGTGCGACGCGGTTCGGATGCGGCAGGCCGTCCTCGCGCGTGGGCCGGAAGACGAAATCCGTGAGCTGGTTGTTGAGCAGGAAGCCGCGCACCATGCGGCGCGCGCCGAAGGCGTTCTCGATCGACGCGGTCAGCGCCACGGCGTTGCCGTCGGCATCGACGACCGACAGGTGCGTGGTCGACGGCCGCTCGGTCGGCCGTGGCGGCGGCGCGGGCTGCCCGCGCGGCTCGCCGGGCCGTGCGCGGCCCATGCTGCCGGTCAGCGCGATGGCCGCGGCGCGCGCGCGCAGGTAGTCCGGATCGAGCAGCGCCGTGATCCCGACCGTCATGCCCTCCGGGTCGCCGTACCAGGCGTCGCGGTCGGCGTAAGCGAGCCGCCCGGCCTCGGCGAACAGATGGGTGACGAAGGCGGAACCGGGGTCGAGCGCGCCCAGGTCGAAGCGTTCGAGCAGGCCCAGCAGCGCGAGCACGCTGCCGCCACCGGCGCTCGGCGGCGGCATGCCGCAGACGCGGTAGGCTCGGTAGCGGCCGCACAGGGCCTCGCGGCGCACGGGGCGCCAGTCGGCCAGATCGCTCTCCGTCAGCCGGCCCGGCGACGGCTCGCGGCGCACCGCGGCAACGATGTCGCGCGCGACGTCCCCTTCGTGGAAGGCGTCCGCGCCGTGTTCCGCGACGCCGCGCAGCACCTCCGCCAGCGCCGGATTGCGCAGCACGTGGCCGACCGGATGCGCCCGGCCGTTGGGCCCATAGAACAGCGCGCGCGCCTCGGGGTCGGCGCGCAGGAAGCGGTCGGCCTCGAGCAGCGCGTGCAGGCGCGGCGAGACCGGAAAACCGCCTTCGGCCAGCGCGATGGCCGGCGCGAACAGTCTCGCCCACGGCAGACGCCCGGCCTCACGGTGCGCGGCCTCGAGCGTGCGCAGCAGGCCCGGCGCACCGACGGCCCGGCCGCCGACGACCGCATCGAAGAACGGCATCGGATCGCCGTCGCGCAGGAACAGCGTCTCGTCGGCGCCGGCCGGCGCGCGCTCGCGCCCGTCCCAGGCCACCAGCGTGCCGGCGGCCGCGTCGTGCTGCAGCAGGAAGGCGCCACCGCCGATGCCCGATGACTGTGGCTCGACGACGTTGAGCACCAGCGCGGCGGCGATCGCCGCATCCACGGCGTGACCGCCCTCGCGCAGCACGTCGAGCGCGACCGCCGTGGCGTACGGGTTGGCGGTGACGACCATCGCACGCGGGGCACGCTCGACGCGGACCTCGCCGACGCCGCTCGCGGCCTCGGGCGCGGCGCGATCGGCCAGCGCGGGCGCGAGCCACGCCAGCGCGAACCCCAGGCACAGCAGGCGGAACAGCCGGCGCTCAGTGCAGCGCGATCCCGTCATCGAGCAATCCGGCAAACGCCTCCGCATCGAGCGGCGGACTGAAGTAGAAGCCCTGGCACAGGTCGCAGGACTGCGTGCGCAGGAAGTCGATCTGCTCGCTCGTCTCCACGCCCTCGGCGACCACGCGCATGCGCAGCGTGCGCGCCATCGCGACGATGGCGGCGGCGATCTCCATGTCGCCGGCATCATGCGGCACGTCCCGGACGAATTCGCGGTCGATCTTCAGCACGTCGATGGGAAAGCGTTTCAGGTAGGCGAGCGAGGAATAGCCGGTGCCGAAATCGTCGATGGCCAGCGTCACGCCCAACTCCTTGAGCGCGCGCAGGCGTTCGCCCGCCATGACCTCGTGCCCCATCAGGGTGCTCTCGGTCAGTTCCAGCTCCAGCCGCTCGGGCGGCAGGCCGGATTCGCGGATGATCTCGGCCAGGCGGCCCGGCAGGTCAGTCTGCCACAGCTGGCGCCCCGACAGGTTGACGGCGATCGTCAGCGGCGGGCGACCCTGCCCGTCCCAGCGCCGCGCCTGCTCGCACGCGTGGCGCAGCACCCATTCGCCGAGCGGGACGATGAGCCCGTTCTCCTCGGCCACCGGGATGAACTCGCCCGGCAGCACGAGGCCGCGCTCGGGGTCACGCCAGCGCAGCAGCGCCTCGCAGCCGACGATGCGCCCGGTTCCGAGGCAGACCTGCGGCTGGTAGTGGAGCTCGAACTCGCCGCGGTCGAGCGCGCGGCGCATGCGCGTCTCCAGTTCCACCCGCTGCTGCGCGGCGCGGCTCAGCTCGGCCGTGAAGAAGCGGTAGGTGCTGCGACCCTCGGCCTTGGCGCTGTAGAGCGCGGCATCGGCGTGCTGCACGAGCTCGGTGGCGGTCTGCGCGTCTTCCGGATAGCAGCTGATGCCCACGCTCAGGCCGACGTAGACCTCATGCCCGCCGGACAGGGCGAACGGTTCCTCGAGCAGCTGGATCAGCGCGCGCGCGACCACCGCCGCCTCGTCCGGCGCGTGCACGGCCTCCATGACCATCAGGAACTCGTCGCCGCCGAGCCGCGCCAGCGTGTCCTCGCCGCGCACCCGTCCCTTCAGCCGCGCGGCGATCATGACCAGCAGCTCGTCCCCGACCGGATGGCCGAAGCTGTCGTTGACGTCCTTGAAGCGGTCCAGGTCGATGAACAGCACGGCCAGCCCGTGACCCTTGCGCCGCGCCTGCTCGATGGCGTGCTCCAGCCGCAGCCGGACCAGCACGCGGTTGGGCAGCCCGGTGAGCGGGTCGAAATGCGCCAGCCGCTCCAGCTCGGCCTCGGAGCGCTTGATCTGGCTGATGTCGGTCATCACGCCGACGTACTGCTGGGCGCGGCCGGTCTCGTCACGCACGGCGCTGATGCTGACCCACTGCGACGAGGTCTCGCCGCTCCGGCGACGCAGCGCGACCTCGCCCTGCCAGTGGCCGTGCTCGCGCAGCGCGGCCTGCTGCGCCTCGAACACCTCCGGCGGCAGCAGCTCGGGCGACATCAGCGCCGCGCGGCGGCCGATCAGCGCCTCCTCCCCGTAACCGGTGATCTCGCAGTAGGCGCGGTTGACGGCCAGCACGTTGCCCGCCGGGTCGATGACCACGACGCCGTCGCGCGTGCTCTCGAACACCGCCGCGGCGCGGCGCAGGCTCTCGAGCGCCTTCTTGCGCTCGAGCGCGGCCGACACGCCGGCGGCGACGATGCGCAGCACGCTGACGTCGGAGGCGCTCCAGCTGCGCCGGCGGTCCTGCGTCTCGATGCCGATGCAGCCCCACAGCCGCCCGTGACAGAACAGCGGCAGCACCATCAGGCTGGTGACGCGCTTGCCGTCGAAGAACGCGCGCTCGTCCTCGGGCAGGTCGGCGATGTCGCAGGCGATGGCCTCGCCGCGCGAGAGCCGTTCGAGCCAGCGTTCCAGGTGGATGTCCTCGATGCTGAGGTCCGTGAACGCCGATTCCGGCAGGGGATCGACGACGGTCTCGCCCTCCCAGCGTTCGCGCACGCTCGCCGCCAGCCGGCCGGACCCCGGATGCGGATGGAGCTCGAAGACGTAGGTCGAGTCGCCGCCGATGTGGCGTCCCACATGCTCGAGCACCGAGCGCAGCGCGAGCGAGGGATCGTCCTCGGCGAGCAGCGTCAGCGCGGCACGCGCGGACATCTCCAGCGAGGCCTCGCGCTGGCGCACGGCGTCGGCGATGCGGCGCTTCTGCACGGCGAGCGCGGTCAGGCTCGCGAACTCGCCGAGGATCTCGTTGCGCGCCACCTCGTCGACCAGCGCCACCGAACCGCACACGGCCAGCGCGCCGATGACGCGGCCGGACTCGTCGCGCAGCGAGGCGCCGAACACCGCCTCGCCCTCGCCCAGCGTCCCGTCACGGAACAGGAAGAGATGGGAGCTGGCCGCGCGCACGCACTTGTCGGCGAGGAGCACGTCGAGCGGCTCCAGGTGCGGCGAATGGACGTCGGACACGAGCCGTCCGTCCCCGTCGACGAACAGCACGTCGGCCCGCCGGCAGCCGTGCAGCAGGCGTTCGAGCTGCACGACGACGCAGCGCAGGATGTCGTCGAGCGGCTCGTCGGCGACGATGCGGTCGAGCACCGCGCCGCGCGCGCCCTGCAGCCGCCGCTTGATCGCGCGGTCCGAGATGTCGATGTCGATGCAATACACCTCCTTGTCGCCCGTGGAGGAGGTCTGGATCACGAGGCTGGAGAACACGTGCAGCACCCGCCCGTCGCGGTGCATCACGTCGAGCTCGGCCGCCGGCACCGGCAAGCCCGCGTCGACCCACTCACGCACGGCCTGGCGGAAGGCGTCGCGCTCGGCCGGCGGCACGATCAGCTCGGCGATGTCGGCCCCCTCGGCCTCGGCCGCCGTCCAGCCGTACAGCGCCTCGCTGGCACGGCTCCAGAACAGGACGCGGCAGTCCCGGTCGAAGCCCTGCACGGCCACGGCCGGCGTGTAGTCGAACAGCGTGCGGAAGCGCTGCTCGCTCGCCGCCAGATCGGCCTGCTCGCGCCGCAGCTCGACCTGCGTCTGCAGCTTCTCCAGCGTCGCGACGAGCTCGAACAGGTAGCCGTCGCGCTTGGGCAGGTAGTCGTCCACGCCCAGCCGCAGCGCCTTGGCCGCGACCTCCCCGCTGCCGTGACCGGTCAGCAGCACGATGGGCAGCTCCACGCCGTGCTGGCTGCGCAGGATGCGCACCAGCTCCAGCCCGTCGATGCCGGGCAGCCGGTAGTCGAGCACGACCGCGTCGAAGCCCTCGCCGTTGCCCCGTCCCTCGCACAGCCAGCCCAGCACGTCATCGGCCACCGCGACGGTCTCGAGCCGGATGTGCGGCGCGTGGCGGCTGAAGTGGCGGCGCGCCAGATCGATGTCGAAGGGATTGGGCTCGGCGTACAGCACGCGCATGCGCCGCGTGCGGCGGCGGGCGTGCTCGCGGTGGCGCTCGACCGCGGCGGTCAGCGCTGCGGGCAGACGTTCGAGGTAGTCGCCACGCTTGGTCACGTAGTCGTCGGCACCGGCCTTGAGCGCGGCGAGCGCGGATTCCTGCTCGCCCGAGCCGGTCAGCACGACGATGGCGGGCGAGGCCTCGCGCTCGCGCACCTCGGCGAGGAAGTCCATGCCCACGCCGTCGGGCAGGTCCAGGTCGAGCAGCACCACGTCGAAGGCCGTCTCGGCCAGCCGCGCGCGCGCGGCCGCCAGCGTCGGCGCCACGCACAGATACACCTCCGGCGCGGCGCGCGCGAGCATGCGCCGCGCCAGGTCGGCGTCACTGACGGAATCCTCAACGTAGAGGACGCGCATGCGGACTACCTCGGGGCCTTGTTCAGCACGCACCAGAACAGTTCGATCTGCTCGGCGACCTCCATGAACTTGTCGAAGTCCACGGGCTTGACGATGTACGAGTTCGCGCCCAGTTCGTAGGCCGTGCGCAGATCGGTGTTCTCGCTCGACGAGGTCAGCATCACGACCGGAATCGTGCGGAAGCGCCCGTGCGACTTGAGCCGGCGCAGCACCTCCAGCCCGTTGACGCGCGGCAGCTTGATGTCGAGCAGGATCACGGCCGGCAGCGGCTCGCCCGCCTCCCAGCGGCCGATCCACGCCAGCGCCTCCTCGCCGTCACGCGCGACCTGCACCGGATTGCCGAAGCGGCGCCGCGCGAAGGCGCGCTGCGTGAGGTCGAGATCGACCGGGTTGTCCTCGACCAGCAGGATGGGTTGCGGCAGCGATTCGGTCGTCACCGTAGAAGCTCCATGTAGAAGGTCGCGCCCTCGCCGGGCGCGCTCTCGGCCCACACGCGGCCGCCCATGCGCGCGACGGCCTTGCGCACCAGCGCCAGCCCGACGCCCGTGCCCGGGTAATCCTCGGCACGGTGCAGGCGCTGGAAGATGTCGAAGATGCGGTCGTGGTACTGCATGTCGAAGCCGATGCCGTTGTCGCGCACGTACACCACCACGCGGTCGTCGAAGGTCTCGGCGCCGATCTCGATGCGCGGCGACGCCATGCCGCGGCTGAACTTGACGGCGTTCTCGACCAGGTTGCGCAGCGCCAGCGCGAAACCGTCGCGGTCCACCCGCGCGACCACGCCGTCGAGCGCGCAGTGGATGGCCACGCCTCCGGCGTCGGCCTCACGCTGCGCGAGAACCTGCGCGGCGAGGTCGTCGAGCGGCGTGTCGCGCGTCTCCAGCGCGCGCCGCTCGATGCGCGAATAGGCCAGCATGTCCTCGATCAGCGCATGCATCTGCGCCACGCCGTCGCGGATGTTGTCGATCAGCGCGCGCCCCTCGGCGTCGAGCCGGTCGGTGTGGTCGAGCAGCAGGATCTTGCTGTAGCCGTCGACGCCGCGCAGCGGCGCCTTCAGGTCGTGCGAGACGGAATAGGAGAAGGATTCGAGCTCGCGGTTGAGCTCCTCGAGCTGTATCGTGCGCTCGGCCACGCGGCGCTCCAGGTCGGCGTTGAGCACGCCCAGCGCACGCTCGGACTCGCTCTGGCGCTCGAGCACGCGGCGGATGATCACGTACAGCACCAGGGACGCGACCAGCAGATACACCGCGCCCTTCCACGACTGCAGCATGGACAGCAGCGCGTCGTCGCCCCCGGCCAGGCTCTGCACGAAATGGTCGGAGACGAGGATCCAGAGCAGGCTCGCGCCGGCGAAGCCCGCCACGATGCGAGCCGCCTCGCGACCGGGACTGCCGTGTCTTTCGGTCACCCCTCGCCCCCCGTCCTTGCGGGCCGCGTCGCGCGGCGCCCAGCGGGCGTCCGTCATGGCGGCCTACGTCATCCGATGGTACGTATCCGCCCTGTCACCGCAATAGGCGACAGGGCCAGCGGTCACGCCGCGCACAGCGCGCCGTGACAAACGCCACATCCGGATGGAATCAGGGGACGGGTGATCAGAGACGGAAGCGCGAGGACACTTCCTCCAGCTGCAGCGCGTAGTCGGACACGCGCTCGGCCACGTCGGCCGACAGGCGCGCCTCGTGGAGTCCGTTCTGCGCCAGCGCCGAGACCTGCTCGACGTTGCCGGCCAGCTCGCGCGCGGCGTTGCCCTGCTCCAGCAGCGCGTCACGGATCTGCGCGATGGCCTCGTCGGCGCGCTGCGCGAGGTCGCGGATGCGGCCCACGACGTCGCCTGCCGCATGCGCCTGCTGGGCGCCGGCACGCACCTTCTCGCTGTTGGCCGCCACCTCGCGCGCCACCGCCTTGGCGATCTCCTGGATGCCCTCGACGCTGCGCGCGATCTCGTCGGTCGATTGCGAGGTCCGCTCGGCGAGCTTGCGCACCTCGTCCGCCACGACCGCGAAGCCGCGTCCGGACTCGCCCGCACGTGCGGCCTCGATGGCCGCGTTGAGCGCCAGCAGGTTGGTCTGCTCGGCGATCTCGCCGATCAGGTGGATGACCTTGGAAATCTCGGCCGTGCGCGCGGCCAGCGCCTGCATCGTCGATTCCGTTCCCGCCACGGCCACCGCGGCCTCGTCGATGCTCGACGCCGCGCGATGCACTGCCTTCTCGCTCTCGTCGGCGGCGCGGCTCGACTCGTGTCCGGCCTCCACCGCCACGCCCGCGTTGTCGCCGACGTGGTCGACTGACACCGAGAGCTGCTCGATCGCCGCCGCCATCGCCTCGACCGCCGCCGACTGGCTCTCGGATGAGGCCACCGTGCGACGGCTCGCGCCCGACAGTGCCTCGCTCGCGTTGCTCAGCCGCGATGCGCTCTGGTGGATCAGCGCGATCGCCTCGTGCAGCGTGTTGCGCAGCACCGCGCCGGCGGTCAGGCAGTCACCGATCTCGTCGTGCGCGCCGGTCGGCACGCGCGCCTTCAGCTCACCGGCCGCGATGCCGCGCAGGATGCTCAGCGTCTCGTCCGCGCGCCGGCGCGTGCGCGCCGCGATCAGCCCACCCAGCACCAGCGCCACCACCAGCCCGACGCCCGACAGCGTCATCACCGCCGCACGCGGGCCGTCGCCGAACAGCAACCAGCCCAGTGCCGCGATCTGCGGCAGCGCCGCCACCGCCAGCACCATGGCCACCTTGCCGGCGAAGCGCAGGTCGTCGAGCGCCCGCAGCGCCCGCCCGGCCAGCCCCGGCAGGCCGCCGCGCACCACCCGCCCCTCGCGCAGCCGGATCGCGCGCGTGCGCGACATCTCGGCATACAGCGCCTCGGCCTCCGCGATCTCCTCGCGCGTGGCCTTCACCCGCACCGAGGTGTAACCGCCCTCCGGACGCGGCGTGACCGTCGCACGGATCCAGTAGTGGTCACCGTTCTTGCAGCGGTTCTTGACCACTCCCATCCACGGTCGCCCGCCGCGCACCGTGGCCCACAGGTCGCGGAACGCCTCCGCCGGCATGTCCGGATGGCGCAGGATGTTGTGCGGCTGCCCGATCAGTTCCTCGCGGACATAGCCGCTCGCTTCCAGGAAGTCGTCGTTGCAGAACTCGATGATGCCACGCTCGTCGGTGTGGGAGATGATCGCGATGTCATCCCTCAGCACGTTCTCGCGGCCGGTAACGGGCAGGTTGTTGCGCATGGACCGTCCAATCAAAGCCATCTACACGGCGGAAAGCCCGCCTCATGCACCAATAACGAACACGGTGTCGAAACCTTTAGCGGAAGCCGCATCCAGAGCGGATCAGAAGAAAAAACGCGCCCTTGCGACGGGCGCGTCCGGCTCGACTCCGCGGCCGGGCGATCGCCCGGCACGAAATCCGTGCAAGTTTCTCACATCCGCCCCGGCGCGGAACGGCTCGGCATGCGGCGCAGCGGCAGCCGCACCCTCCGCGCGCCGATGAACGGACAAAGGCGGCCGGCGATGGTGACCGGATGGACGTCGCCGTACCCCACGGTCGTCAGCGTCGCGATCGGCACCAAGGGCCGCGGGACGCTGCCGAACGCCTCCGGGCCCGCGCCGGACTTCCCATGTGTCAGCGCCGAACCGCGCAGGCCGGTATCCGGCCATGCCACACGCGCGACACGGTGACGCGGCATCCCGGCGCGACCGCCTACGGACAGGTTCTTCCGGCCAGACCGTCTTGGCCACCCTCGACGGGAAACGTCCCGGACGGGAGCGCATCCGGGCGTTCCGGACGGGCACAAACGAAAAACGCGCCGGGAGGCGCGTTTGCAGGGTATCCGTGGCGGAGAGGGCGGGATTCGAACCCGCGTCAGGGTATTACCCTGAACACGCTTTCCAGGCGTGCGACTTAAACCACTCATCCACCTCTCCGCGGAAGCCGCGCATTCTAGCAGAACTGGCGCGCGGAGGAAGCCCCACGCGGATCACGCCTCCTCGCGCGGCGCGGCGACGGCGCTGTCGTCGGGCGAACGGACGTAGTCGACGAGGCGCATCGCTTCGCGCGACGGCGGGGGCGTGAGCAGGCTCACGAGCACGGTGACGGCGAAGCCCAGCGGCACGCCGAAGGCACCGGCCGACACGGGGTTGATGCCCAGCCACGCGGCCGACATGTCGCCGCCGAAGAACGGATGCGTTCGCGTGACGTAGTAGAGCGTCAGCCCCAGCCCGCAGACCATGCCGGCCACGGCGCCGGCGCGGTTGGCGCGCTTCCAGAAGATGCCCAGCACCAGCGCCGGGAAGAAGGCCGAGGCGGCGAGTGAGAACGCCAGGCCGACCATGAACAGGATGTTGTCCGGCCGCATCGAGGCCACCCACGCGGCCGCCACGGCGACGACCAGCAGCGCGGACTTGGACATCAGCAGCCGGCGGTGCGGCAGCGCGTCCGGGCGCAGGACCTTGTAGTAGAAGTCGTGCGACAGCGCGTTGGAGATCGTCAGCAGCAGGCCGTCGGCCGTCGACAGCGCGGCGGCCAGGCCACCGGCCGCGACCAGCCCGGCGACGACGTAGGGCAATCCGGCGATCTCCGGCGTGGCGAGCACGACGGCGTCGGTGTTTAGGCTCAGTTCGGCCAGCTGCAGGATGCCGTCGGCGTTGACGTCCTCGAAGCTGACCAGCCCGACCTTGCCCCACGAGGCCACCCACGCCGGCAGCGCCGCGATCTCGGTGCCGACGAGGTTGAAATACACCTCCCAGCGCGCGAACACGGCATAGGCCGGCGCGGCCAGGTACAGCAGCAGGATGAAGAACAGCGTCCAGAACACCGAGGTGCGCGTCTGCGTGACGCCCGGCGTCGTGTAGAAGCGTGTCAGGATGTGCGGCAGCGCCGCCGTGCCCATCATCAGCACGAACACCAGCGCGATGAAGTTGTTGCGCGACAGCGCCGACTGCTGCGGCATGATGCCCGGATGCGCTTCGGCGAAGCGCGCGGGGATCGCCGCCCGCCGTTCGGCCTCGGCCAGCTCCTGCCCCCACTTCTCGCGCGCGGCCTCGGGCGTGAGCGGGATGTCGCGCAGCGCGCGCTCGAGCTGCACGATCTCGCGCGCTGGCGCGTCGCGCGCGAGCAGCCGGTTGAGCTCGTCGATGCGCTCGCTGCGCTCCTGCTCCAGCGAGGCCGGCAGCCCGGCGATGCGCACGCGGTAGTCCTCGGCGCGCAGCCGGTAACGCTCGCGCGCCTCGGCCTCGCGCCAGTCCCAGATCAGCTCGCCCTCGCGCTCGGACAGCTGCTCCATCACCGTACCGTACATGGCCTGCGGCACCGGCACGCCGGTGGTCTTGTACGACAGCATGATGACCGGCACGAGGTAGGCGACGATGAGCACCAGGTACTGCGCCACCTGCGTCCACGTCACGGCGCGCATGCCACCGAGGAAGGAGCACACGAGGATGCCGGCCAGCCCGATGAACAGCCCGATCTCGAATTCCACGCTGACGAAGCGGCTCGTGACCAGCCCGACCCCGTAGATCTGCGCGACCAGATAGACGAAGCTCGCCAGCACCGCCGCGGCGACGCCGACGACGCGCACGAGATTGCCGTCGTAGCGCGCGCCGAGGAAGTCCGGAATCGTGTATTGGCCGAAACGGCGCAGGTAGGGCGCGAGCAGCAGCGCCACCAGCACGAAGCCGCCGGTCCAGCCGGTCACGAAGGCCAGCCCCTCGAAGCCGGAGAAGTACAGCGTCCCCGCCAGCCCGATGAAGGACGCCGCGCTCATCCAGTCGGCGGCCGTCGCCATGCCGTTGAACACCGGCGGCACGCGCCGTCCGGCCACGTAGTACTCGCCCAGGTCCGAGGTGCGGCTGATGACGCCGATGCCGGCGTACAGGCCCACCGTGGCGCACAGGAAGATCAGGCCGATGGCGCCCTGCGACAGGCCCATCTGCTCGCCGATGGCCAGTCCGCCGAGCAGCGCGGCGAAGGTCAGCGCGTACAGCAGGTAGTTGCGCACGAGCCGGCGCGCGAAGGCACGGGTCTCGGCGCCCATCAGTACCTCAGCCTCGCGTAGTAGGTGCGCTCGCTCGCCTCGCGGGCCTGACCCAGCGTGCGGATGCCGCGTTCGGCCAGCAGCGGCAGCATGCGGATGAACACCTCCGCGGTAACGAGCGCGTCACCGAGCGCCGTGTGCCTCCCCTCCACCGGCACGCCCAGCCGCGCGGCGATGTCCTCGAGCCGGTGCGTTTCCTGCTCCGGGTGCAGCACGGCAGAGAGCATCAGGGTGTCGAGCACGGGCCGGTCGAAGACCACGCCCGTGGCCGCCTCCTTGAGCTGCAGGAAGCGCAGGTCGAAGGCCGCGTTGTGGGCGACCAGCACGGTATCGGCGACGAAGGCGCGGAAGGCCGGCAGCACGATGGTGATGTCGGGCTGCCCTTCCAGCATCTCGGGGCGGATGCCGTGCACGGCCACCGATTCGGGCGCCAGCGGGCGGCGCGGGTCGATCAGCTGCTGGAAGGATTCGCCGCGCAGCAGCTTGCCGTTGACGATGCGCGTGGCACCGATCTGGATGATCTCGTCGCCGCCCGAGGGGTCGAGCCCGGTGGTCTCGGTGTCGAAGGCGGTGTAGCTCAACGCGGCCAGCGGACGGTCGTCCAGGCGCTGCGCCTCCTCGGACCACGTGAAGATGTCGAAATCGTAGTACTCGGGCCGGCTGTCGCAGGGCGGCGGGGGCGCGGCACCGTCCTCCCCGTGCGCGCCGGCGGGCAGCCCCAGGCGCAGGCAGGCCCGCTGACCCGCCTTGTCGCGCACCGGCGTCAGCCGGGCGCGGTGGCGCTGCAGCACGTCACGCACGGTCAGCGGACTCTCGCGGCCGTCGAACTCCAGCGGATCGAGCTCCCACGACATCAGCGTCTCGGTGCTCGCGCCGTGGCCACTCCAGCCCAGCTCCAGCCACACCTCGTCCTCCTCACGGCCGCCGCGCAGGACGATCTCGCGCAGGCTGAAATGCTCGCCCAGCCGCACGGCGAGGAAGGCCAGCACCTGCAGCATCGAGAAACTGTCGACGCGCACCCAGCCCTCGTCGTCGCATTCCACGCGCACGGCCACGCCGCGCGCCGCGATGCGCGCGCCCGCGGCCTCCAGCAGGTCGGCCAGCGGCATGTCCTCCAGCGGCCAGCGCACGCGCACTGTCTCGGCGAAGGCGTGGGCCGCCTCGTCCACGCGGCGCCGCAATGCCTCCAGCCCGGCGCGAACGTCGGCCAGCGCCCCCGCGTCGCCGCGTTCGAGCGCGGACAGCGCCGCCTGCGCACGCTGCAGGCCCGTGCGCTGCTCGTCGGTCAGCGACTGCACGAGGTGGTCGCGCTGGCGGTCGCAGACGAATTCCTCGGTGATGTCGTCGAACAGCAGGATGTAGCCGTCGGCCTCCCCGCCGCCGTCCTGCGGCACCGGCGACATGCGCACCCGCAGCAACGCGCCGCCACGCGCGCAGATGAAGCTCGCCACCGGCTGCGCGACGCCGCGCGCGCGCTGGCGTTCGATGACGCCGCGCGCCTGCCGCACGACCGCGTCGTCGAGCACGGCGTGGATGGAGCGTCCAAGCCCCAGCAGCTCGCCGCCGTCGGCCACCTCGGGCGCCTGCGACAGGGCGCGGAACTGCTGCCGCGCGCGGGCGTTGTAGAGCAGGATGCGGCCGTCGCGGTTGCACACGACGACGCTCTGCGTGAGTTCGCCCATCAGTGCGGCGAGCCGGTTGCGCTCGGCCTCGAGCGAGCGGCGCGCGGCCTCCACCCGCGCCTCGACGCCGGCACGCAGCGCGTCGCGCGCGTCGGCCAGCGCGTTGGCACCACGCACGATGCTCAGGAAATCCTCGGGAACGTCCTCGTCCAGACGGGCATCGGGCAGCACGCGGGCCATGGTGTCGATGCGCTCGCCCAGCTCGCGCACGCGCCGCTCGCGTGCGCGCAGCCAGGCCGCCAGCGCGGTGGCCGCCGCCGCGTAGGCCAGCAGCAGGGCCGCGATGACGGGTGACAGATGGCCGCGCGCGCCGTCGAGCAACGCCGCGCGACCGGCCTCGTCTGCGACCAGCCACAGCAGCCAGGCGGCCAGCGCGACCGGCCCGAGCATGGCCAGCGCCAGCGCCGCCAGCGCCAGCAGACGCCGGGGGCGCCGCCTCATGCGTGGCGTCGCGCCATACGGCGCGCGAGATGTCGGACAAGCAGGCTGTCGCAGGCCACTTCCATCCTCCGCGTTTGGCGGCAATTCTCGCATCCGGCGCGGCCGTGCGCACGCGCACGGCCGGCAAAAAAAAAGCGCGCTTTCGCGCGCTTCCCCCTACCTGGGCGGGGCGACTCCGTGTTGGTAGCCGCCGCCGGATCGTACAGGGTTTCCGCTGCCCTCCCGTCTCGTCCGCACGTGCTCGCGCGGACGCTCGTTGCACCGGAAACCTCGTCGCCCGGGCGGCGCCTCCTTCCTCTAGCGCCCGTTATGCCCAGCCTCCTCCTATCAACCTGTTGCGCGGTCTCAGACAGCCGCTTTCAGCTGGTCCAGGATCGCAGGATTCTCGAGCGTGGTCGTATCCTGCGTGATTTCCTCGCCCTTCGCAAGCTGTCTGAGCAGCCGGCGCATGATCTTGCCCGAACGGGTCTTGGGCAGGTTGTCGCCGAAGCGGATGTCCTTGGGACGCGCGATCGGGCCGATTTCCTTGCCGACCCACTGCTGCAGCTCCTTGACCATTTCCTTGGCGGCCTCGCCGGTCGGACGCGGGCCCTTGAGCACGACGAAGGCGACGATGGCCTCGCCGGTGAGCTCGTCCGGCTTGCCGACCACGGCGGCCTCGGCAACCATCTCGTGCGCGACCAGAGCCGACTCGATCTCCATCGTGCCCATGCGGTGGCCCGAGACGTTGAGCACGTCGTCGATGCGGCCGGTGATCGTGAAGTAGCCCGTATCGCGGTCGCGCGTGGCGCCGTCGCCGGCCAGATAGAGCTGGCCCTTGAAGTCTTCCGGGAAGTAGGTCTTGCGGAAGCGGTCCGGATCACCCCAGATCGTGCGGATCATCGACGGCCACGGACGTTTGATGACGAGGATGCCGCCCTGGCCGTTCGGCACGTCGGCACCCGTCTCGTCGACGATGGCGGCCTGGATGCCGGGGAACGGCAGCGTGCAGGAACCCGGAACCATCGGCGTGGCGCCCGGCAGCGGCGTGATCATGTGCGCGCCGGTCTCGGTCTGCCACCACGTATCGACGATCGGGCAGCGGCCGCCGCCGACGTTCTCGTAGTACCACTCCCAGGCGGCCGGGTTGATCGGCTCGCCCACGGTGCCGAGGATGCGCAGGCTCGACAGGTCGAAGTTGGTCGGCGCGCACTCCGGGTTGTTCTCCGACGCCTTGATCAGCGAGCGGATGGCCGTCGGCGCGGTGTAGAAGATCGTCGCCTTGTGGTTCTGGATCATGCGCCAGAACCGGCCGGCGTCCGGATAGGTCGGCACGCCCTCGAAGACGATCTGCGTGGCGCCGCAGGCGGTCGGGCCGTAGCACACGTAGGTGTGACCGGTGACCCAGCCGATGTCGGCCGTGCACCAGAAGATGTCGTCGGGCTTGATGTCGAAGGTGTACTTCATCGACATCACGGCCTGCAGGAGGTAGCCGCCGGACGAGTGCTGCACGCCCTTGGGCTTGCCGGTGGAACCGGAGGTGTAGAGGATGAACAGCGGATGCTCGGATTCGACCCATTCCGGCTCGCAGGTGTCGGGCTGGCCGTCGACGACCTCGTGCATCCAGCGGTCGCGGCCGGCGACCATGTTCACGTCCATGCCGGTACGGCGCAGCACGATGACGTTCTTGACCGACGCGGCGGCCGGCGAATCCAGCGCCTCGTCGGCGATGGCCTTGAGCGGCAGCGTCTTGCCGCCGCGGAACTGGCCGTCGGACGTGATCAGCGCCACCGCGCCGGCGTCCTCGATGCGGTCACGCAGCGCATGCGCGGAGAAACCGCCGAACACCACGGAGTGCGTCGCGCCGATGCGGGCGCAGGCCTGCATCGCGACGATGCCCTCTACGGACATCGGCAGGTAGATGATGACGCGGTCGCCCTTCTTGACGCCCATGCCGCGCAGCGCGTTGGCGAAGCGGCACACGCGCGCGAGCAGGTCGGAATAGGTCACGCGCGTGACCTGGCCGTCATCGGATTCGAAGAGGATCGCGGTCTTGTCGCCCAGACCGCGTTCGACGTTGCGGTCCAGGCAGTTATAGGAGACGTTCAGCTTGCCGTCGGCAAACCATTTGAAGAACGGGCGGTTGCTCTCGTCGAGCACCTGGGTGAAAGGCGTCTGCCAGTCGATCAGCTCACGCGCGTGGCGCGCCCAATAGCCCTCGTAGTCGCGCTCGGCCTCGGCGCACAGCGCCTTGTACGCCTCCATGCCCGACACCGTCGCGCGCCCGACCGCTTCGGGGGACGGTTGATAGATCCGGGCTTGCTGTTCGCTCGACATGTTGTCCTCTCCTCATTGTTCTGTTCTGCAGATACGCCGCGAGCCATTCTCCGGCGCGGTTTTCCGGCGCGCGAGCGGCATCCGATTAGAAGTCATGCATCTTACACAAGACTTACTCTGGCACCGTGCGCGGCCCGATGGGTTGCTCATGATACTCGCGCGCGTGCGCTGGTAGAATCCCGGACGCCCCACCTTTCCGGAGAAGCGCCATGACCGTCATCCGCCAGGACGACCTGATCCAGTCCGTCGCCGACGCCTTCCAGTACATCAGCTACTACCATCCGATCGACTACATCCAGGCGCTCGGCAAGGCGTGGGAGCGCGAGGAGAACCCGGCCGCCAAGGACGCCATCGCCCAGATCCTGACCAACTCGCGCATGTGCGCCGAGGGGCATCGCCCGATCTGCCAGGACACGGGGATCGCCGTCGTCTTCCTGAAGATCGGCATGAACGTCCGCTGGGACGCGACGATGAGCCTGCAGGAGATGATCGACGAGGGCGTGCGCCGCGCCTACACCCACCCGGACAACAAACTGCGTGCCTCCGTGCTGCTCGACCCGGCCGGTGCGCGCCGCAACTCCAGGGACAACACGCCCGCCGTCGTGCACGTCGAGATGGTGCCGGGCGACCACCTCGAGGTCATCTGCGCGGCCAAGGGCGGCGGTTCCGAGAACAAGTCCAAGCTCGCGATGCTCAACCCGTCCGACTCCATCGTGGACTGGGTGCTCAAGACCCTGCCGACCATGGGCGCCGGCTGGTGTCCGCCGGGCATCCTCGGCATCGGCATCGGCGGCACGCCGGAGAAGGCCATGCTGATGGCCAAGGAGTCGCTGATGGCGCCCTGCAACATCCACGAGGTGCGCGAGAAGGCCGCGCGCGGCGAGACGCTGACCCGCGTCGAGGAACTGCGCCTGGAGCTGATGGACAAGGTCAACGCGCTGGGCATCGGCGCCCAGGGCCTGGGCGGCCTGACCACGGTGCTCGACGTCAAGATCCTCGACTACCCGACCCACGCCGCCAGCCTGCCCGTGGCGATGATCCCGAACTGTGCCGCGACCCGCCACGTGCACTTCCACCTCGACGGCTCCGGCCCGGCGCAACTCGATCCGCCCCGTCTCGAGGACTGGCCGGACGTGACCTGGCAGGCCGACACCAAGGTTGCCACGCGCGTCAATCTGGACACGCTGACCAAGGAGGAAGTCGCCTCCTGGAAGCCGGGCCAGGTGCTGCTGCTCAACGGCCGCATGCTCACCGGCCGCGATGCCGCCCACAAGCGCATCGCCGACATGCTGGCGCGCGGCGAGAAGCTGCCGGTCGATTTCACGAACCGCGTCATCTACTACGTCGGCCCGGTCGACCCCGTGCGCGACGAGGTCGTCGGCCCGGCCGGCCCCACCACCGCCACGCGCATGGACAAGTTCACGCGCATGATGCTGGAGCAGACCGGCCTGATCGCGATGGTCGGCAAGGCCGAGCGCGGGCCGGTCGCCATCGAGGCCATCCGCGACAACCGCTCGGCCTACCTGATGGCCGTCGGCGGTGCCGCCTACCTCGTCTCCAAGGCCATCAAGGCCGCGCGGGTCGTCGGTTTCGAGGACCTGGGCATGGAGGCCATCTACGAGTTCGAGGTCGTCGACATGCCGGTCACCGTGGCCGTGGACGCCAGCGGCACCAGCGTGCACGAGACCGGTCCGAAGGAGTGGGCGGCCCGCATCGCCGGCATCCCGGTGGCGATCGCCTGATCGGGCTATAATCGCGCCCGCGCCGCTTTAGCTCAGCTGGTAGAGCAACCGCCTTGTAAGCGGTAGGTCGTCAGTTCGAATCCGACAAGCGGCACCAGTCGCGCACGAAAACGCCAACCCCGCCGGGTTGGCGTTTTTCATTTCCGGCCCGCGTGCAGCGCCTGCCGCAGCGCGGCCGGCAACAGCATGCGGGCCTGCGCGCGCACGGCGGCCAGGCGCCTGTCGCGCGCACGGCGACCGTAGAGCGCGGTGCAGCCGGCGGCGACGCAGCCGAGCAGGCGCACGCAGGCCCGCGCCGGAGCGGCCTCGACGCCGTCCGGATTGGCGCCCAGCGCGGCCAGCACCGCGCGCACGGCGGCCTCGTGGAAGCGCTCCAGACTGTCGGCGACGAAGTCGTGCTGGTTCGCGAGGGACCACAGCTCGGGGAAGGCATGCACCGTGGCGGGCGCCACGGCGTCGTCGATCAGCGTGTCGACGAGCGCCTCCAGCCCGCTGTCGCCATGCACGGCGAGCCGCGCGCAGGCGTCCTCGAAGCGGGCGGCGCGCTGCGCGAGCAGACGGTCGGTCATCGCGCGGATGAGATCCTCGCGCGTCGGGAAGTAGTACGTGAGGTTGCCTGGCGCGATGCCCACGGCAGCGGCCACCTGCGGGATGGAAAAGTGCGCGAGGCCGAGCGTGGCCAGCACTTCCACCGCGCCGTCGAGGATGGCCTCGCGGGTCTGGCGCCCCTGGAGGGTGCGGCGGCGCGTCTTGCGACGGACGGGAGTTTCCTGCGTCATGATGCGACGGTGACGTTCGAGGAAAAATACATTCTGGTCCAGATGGCGCGCCACGTCCCGGATCTACACATACGGATGCAATCGCACCATCCCGGTCGCGACAGCCACCCCGCCCCGCCCTACAATGCCCCGACGCCCGTCCCTGCCGGAGAGGTCATGCTGCGCATCGCCTTGCTCGCCGTGGTTCTCGTCGCGCTGGCCGCCTCGGCCGTCGCGCCCTACGACCGGACCATCTGGTTCGCCGAGGTCGCGCCGGTACTCATCGCGGTTCCGCTGCTCGTGGCCACCGCGCGGCGCTTTCCGCTCACGCCGCTGTGCTGCGTGCTCGTCGCGGCCTTCGCGCTGATCCTGATCCTCGGCGGCACCTACACCTACGCCCGGGTGCCGCTGGGCTTCACGCTGCAGGAGTGGTTCGACCTCGTGCGCAATCCCTACGACCGTATCGGTCACTTCTTCCAGGGGGTGACGCCGGCCATCGTCGCGCGCGAGCTGCTGTTGCGCACTTCACCGCTGCAGCCCGGAAAATGGCTGTTCACGCTGGTGACGCTGGGCTGTCTGGGCATCAGCGCCGCCTACGAGCTGATCGAATGGCTGTCCGCCGTCGTCTGGGGCGACGGTTCGACGGAATTTCTCGGCTCGCAGGGAGACCAATGGGATGCGCAGTGGGACATGTTCCTCGCGCTGTGCGGCGCCGTGCTCGCGCAGCTTGCGTTCGCGCGCCTTCACGACCGCCAGCTCGGGGCCCTGCGCCCGCGCGGGGCATCCGGCGCGTGACGCATTCCCCGGGGGATGCGCGCCCGCGCCGCCCCTGCTACTGTCTGAACCGCACACCTGCCCGTACGGAGGATCGTGATGGACATCCTGTCGAACATCTCGACCCAGATCGCGGCGCTCAAACTGCCGCTCTACGCGGTCACGCTGACCGCCCTGCCCCGCCCCAACACCCCGCTGCTGCTGATGCTGCACTGGCACGGTTTCCGGCGCGACGAGACGGCCCCGCCCGACCGTCCGCGCCACCGGCCCGTGCCGGGCTCGGCGCTGCAGCTCAACCCGCCGTGGCAGGACTTCGCCGAGGTCGAGCAGGCCCTGCTCGACGCGGCCTGGCAGCTCGGCGCATGGGATGTCGAACGCCACGCGCGGCGCGCCTGCTCGATCGTCGGCGCCTCCGAGCGCGAGGCGCTCGAATGCCGGCAGGCCTTCGGCGAGAACCCCTTCGCGCCGGACGACGACTCGCACCTGCTCGTCGAGGCGCCGGACCGCGCCGACATGCTGCGCTTCGCGCACGACCGGGGCTACGTGCGCTGGCAGTTCCGTCCGGTGCGCGGCGGACTGTGGCGCGACGTGGCCGAGGACGACACGCTGGGACCGGACGGTGGCCGCGAACCGCCCTGCCCCGTGGCGCTGGAGGCACCGCCGCGCGGACCGGGCGCGCCCTTCGTTTACCGGCTCGGACGGGTGTCGCGCATCGTCGTGCGCTGAGGGGCGCACGCCCCTCTTGAAATCGTTCCGGCCATCCCCAATTCACCGACCGTCGGACGTTCCCGACCGGTAGTTCCCCCCTCGCCCAACGCGGCGGGGGCGCGGCGACTCCGTTGCGTTTTCAACCATTGAACTCGTAAAGGAGAGCCAAAGATGCATATCCGTCCGCTACGCGACCGCATCATCGTCAAACGCCTCGAAGCCGAGCGGACCACCGCCTCCGGCATCGTCATTCCCGACAACGCCGCCGAGAAGCCCGAACAGGGCGAGATCATCGCCGTGGGCCCCGGCCGTCAGGACGACAAGGGCCAGACGATCCCGATGCAGGTCAAGGTCGGCGACCGGGTGCTGTTCGGCAAGTACGCCGGCCAGACCGTCAAGGTCGATGGTCAGGAGCTGTTGGTCATGCGCGAGGACGACGTGATGGGCGTCATCGAGCAGGACCAGGCCATCAAGAAAGCCGCCTGACATACCCCGACAACGTATTCAGGAGACTGGAACATGAGTGCCAAGATCGTTCAATTCCATGAGGACGCCCGCGAGCGCATCGTGCGCGGCGTCAACACCCTGGCCAACGCGGTCAAGGTCACCCTGGGCCCGAAAGGCCGCAACGTCGTGCTCGAGCGCAGCTTCGGCGCGCCGGTGGTCACCAAGGACGGCGTGTCCGTGGCCAAGGAGATCGAGCTGAAGGACAAGTTCGAGAACATGGGCGCGCAGATGGTCAAGCAGGTCGCGTCCAAGACCGCCGACGTGGCCGGTGACGGCACGACGACGGCGACCGTGCTGGCCCAGGCCATCGTGCAGGAAGGCATGAAGTACGTGGCCGCCGGCATGAACCCGATGGACATCAAGCGCGGCATCGACAAGGCCGTGTCGACGGTGGTCGAGGAACTGGCCAAGATTTCCAAGCCCTGCGACACGCGCAAGGCGATCGCGCAGGTGGCCTCGATCTCGGCCAACTCGGACGAGTCCATCGGCGACATCATCGCGCAGGCCATGGACCGCGTCGGCAAGGAAGGCGTGATCACCGTCGAGGACGGCAAGTCGCTGCAGAACGAGCTGGACGTGGTCGAGGGCATGCAGTTCGACCGCGGCTACCTGTCGCCGTATTTCATCAACAATCCGGACAAGCAGGCCGTCGTGCTCGAGGAGCCGCTGATCCTGCTGCACGACAAGAAGATCTCCAGCATCCGCGACCTGCTGCCGGTGCTCGAGGAAGTGGCCAAGGCCGGCAAGCCGCTGCTGATCGTGGCCGAGGACGTCGACGGCGACGCGCTCGCGACGCTGGTCGTCAACGCCATGCGCGGCGTGCTCAAGGTGGCCGCGGTCAAGGCGCCGGGCTTCGGTGACCGCCGCAAGGCCATGCTCGAGGACATCGCCATCCTCACCGGCGGCACCGTCATCTCCGAGGAGACCGGCCGCCAGCTCGACAAGACCACGCTGGCCGACCTGGGCCGCGCCAAGCGCGTCGAGATCCGCAAGGACGACACCACCATCATCGACGGCGCGGGCGAGGACGAGAAGATCAAGGCGCGTGTCGCCTCGATCCAGGCCCAGCTCCAGGACACCACGTCCGACTACGACCGCGAGAAACTGCAGGAGCGCATCGCCAAACTCGCGGGCGGTGTGGCCGTGATCAAGGTCGGTGCCGCGACCGAGGTCGAGATGAAGGAGAAGAAGGACCGCGTCGATGACGCGCTGCACGCCACCCGCGCGGCGGTCGAGGAAGGCATCGTGCCGGGCGGCGGCGTTGCCCTGCTGCGTGCCCGTGCGGCCATCAAGGCGCTCAAGGGTGCCAACCACGACCAGGATGCCGGCATCAAGATCGTGCTGCGCGCGCTCGAGGAGCCGCTGCGCGCGATCGCCGCGAACGCCGGCGAGGAGCCGTCCGTGATCATCGCCAAGGTCGAGGAAGGCAGCGCCAACTTCGGCTACAACGCCGCCACGGGCCAGTATGGTGACATGCTGGAGATGGGCGTGATCGACCCGACCAAGGTCACGCGCACGGCGCTGCAGAACGCCGCGTCGGTCGCCGGCCTGATCCTGACCACCGACGCCAGCGTGGCCGAGGCGCCCAAGCCCGAGAAGGCCGCCGCACCGGCCATGCCGGAAATGGACTACTGACCTCCGGTCGGTCCGGCCCGCAAGGGAGACGGGGCGGGGGGGCGCAGGGCGCCCCCGGCCGGTTTTTTTTTCCCCCCCGCCGTCAGCGGCGCACGCCGGGCAGCATGAAGCGCCGCTCCAGCCAGCGCGCGGCGAGCTCGATGACCGACACCAGCGCCAGATACACCAGCCCGGCCGAGACGTAGGCGCGGAAATACTCGAAGCTGCGCGTGGCCAGCTCCTGCACCTGCGCGAAGAACTCCGTGTACTGGATCAGGAAGGCGACCGAGCTGTCCTTGAGGTTCAGGATGGCCTGGTTCGTCAGTCCGGGGATGGCCAGCCTCATCGCCTGCGGCAGCGTGATGAGGCGGAACACCTGCAGCTCGGAGAAACCCTGCGCGCGGGCCGCCTCCAGCTCGCTCTGGTCCAGACCGTTGTAGGCCGTCATCAGGTAGCGCGCGTTGTAGGCGGCAACGTTCATCGTGAAGCCGATCACCGCCACCGTGAACGGCGACATCCGCAGCCCCCACTGCGGCAGACCGTAGTACATCAGGAACAGCAGCACGATCAGCGGCGTGCCGATGAAGAACGAGATGTAGGCGTTGGTCAGCCGGCGCACGACGGCGTGCTGGCTCAGCGCGAGGTGGAACACGACGATGCCCCATGCCAGCCCCGTCAACGTGACCGTGCCCGCCAGCAGCAGCGTGTTGCCCAACCCGTCGAGGATCTGCGGCCAGTAGTCGAGGACCTCGTCGAGGAAGAACGACCAGTCGCCCATCAGGAACGCCGCTCGCGCGAGAAGAAGGCGCGGATGCGCGGATCGTCGTGCCGGTCGAGCAGCTCGTCGGCCGGCGCCTCGGCGCGCACCCGGCCGGCGTCGAGGAAGACCACGTTGCCCTCGATCGCGCGCGCCAGCTCGACGTCGTGCGTCACGCACAGCATCGTCACGTTGTCGGCGCACAGGCGGTCGATGACGCCGACGATCTCGCGCGCCATCAGCGGATCGAGCGCGGAGGTCGGCTCGTCGAAGAACAGCACCGCGGGGTCCATCGCCAGCGCCCGCGCAATGGCCACGCGCTGCTTCTGCCCGCCCGACAGCTGCGACGGGTACTTGGTGGCGTGCTCGGCCATGTTCATGCGCTCCAGCTCGGCCATGGCCTTGTCGATGGCCTCGGCACGGCCCATGCCACGCAGCTTGCGCAGGCCCAGCGTGACATTGTCGAGCGCGGACAGATGCCGGTACAGCGCGAAGTGCTGGAACACGAAGCCGATCCGCTGGCGCAGCCGGCGCACGTCGGTGTCCGGCCGCGTGACGTCCTCGCCGCGGAACACGACCTGCCCCTCGCACGGATCGACGAGCCGGTTCAGGCAGCGCAGCAGCGTGGACTTGCCGCAGCCCGACGGCCCCATGACCAGCTTGATCCGCCCTTCGGGCAATTCCAGGTCGACGCCGTCGAGCACGGGCTTGCCGTCGAATCGCTTGATCAGGCCGCGCACCTCGAGCAGTGCGGCGGAATCGGGGACATGCGTCATGCCTTCAGTCACGATGGAATCCGGGGATGGCGTAATGGCGCTCGACGGCGCGCACGCCGGCCAGCATCAGCTTGTAGATGGCGAAGTACAGCAGGCCGATGGCCAGGTAGATCTCGACGCCGCGCAGCGTGGTCGAGGCCAGCACCATCGCGTGCTTCATGATCTCGGGAATGCCCACGGTGTAGGCGAAAGGCGAGTACTTCAGCACGGTCGTGAACTCGTTGACCATGCCCGGTACCGCGAAGCGCAGCATCTGCGGCACCTCGATCGAGAACAGGATCTGGCGGCGGCTCATGCCCATGGCCTCGGCCGCGACGATCTCGTTGGCGTCGACCGATTCGAGCGCGCCGCGGAACACCTCGGCGAGATAGGCACCGGAAATCAGCCCGAGGCTCAGCATCATCGACACCAGCGGCGGCACGGACAGTCCCATCGCCGGCAGGCCGAAGAACACCATGAACAGCAGCACCAGCACCGGAATGCCGCGGAACACGTAGGTGAAGGCCGCCAGCACGAAGTCCAGCGGCCCGAGGTGCAGGCGCGTGAGCATCGCCACCGTCAGGCCGACGACCAGCCCGGTGGCGATGCACGAGAAGGTGACGAGGACCGTGTAGCCGGCGCCGGCGGCGAGCAGCGTCAGGATGTCGAGAAAGCTCATCGCCATGCGCCGCCGTGCCGGATCAGTTCATCCACTTGTCGATGATCTTCTGCAGTCCGTCGGCGCCGAGCTCGTCGAGGTAGCGGTCGAAATCCTCGCGCAGCGTCGAGCCCTTCGGGAAGGCGAAGCCGAAGCGGTCGAAGCCCGAGAACACGTAGGCGTCACGGATCGGCATGCTCTTGCGATACACCGAGGCCACCGTGCCGTCGAGGAAGGCCAGGTCGAGGTTGCCGTTGCGCAGGTCGGCCAGCACCTCGTTGTAGGTCGGGTAGAGCTTGACCTTGTCGAGCGAGTAGATGCCCTTGGGCTCGAGATCGCGCTTGATGAAGTCGGTGTAGGCCATGCCGCGCGGATAGCCGACGGAGTACTTCTTGAGCTGGTCCAGGTCGTTCAGGAACTCGATGTCGCGGTCCTTCATGCTGACCAGGTTCCAGGTGTTCTCCATGTACGGCTTGGAGAAATCCATCACGCGCTGGCGCTGTTCGGTGATCGAGATGCCCGAGAAGGCCACGTCGGCCTGCTTGCTGACCACGGCGCCGAGCATGCCCTGCCAGTCGTAGGCCGTGATCTGCATCGTGCAGCCGCGAGCCTTGCAGTAGCCCTCGAAGATGTCGAGGTCGAGTCCCATCGTCTTGCCGCCTTCCTCGTACAGGTTCGGGGGCGAGGCGGGCGAGACGGCGACGCGGATGACCTGCTGCGCGGACGCGGTGCCGGCGAAGGCCAGCAGCGCGGAGAACAACACGAGGACGAACCGGTTCATGGCGATGCTCCTGTAGTGGGGTTGGATCGGACGGTCGGCTCACATGCTAACGTTTTTTCGGAACGCCGCGCCGGCACGTGACGCATCCGGCATGAGGCCGCCCTCGGCGTGCAGCAGCTTCTCCTCGGCGATCTCCAGCGCGCCGAGCAGGAAGTAATAGCCCTGGTGGCAGCCTTTCGGCACCCACAGCGCGCGCACCTCGCGCTCGAGCCGCTCGTACTCGTCACGCAGCGCCGGCAGCGCCTCCGGCGCCGGCCCCTCCTCCAGCGCGGCCGTGAGCTTGAAGATCTCCGAATACTTGTAGCTCGCCGCGACGTCGAACGCGGTCTTGCGGTAGCGCGGCAGCATGCGCAGCAGCGGATACGCGACCGCGATCAGGGCCAGGATCGCGAACCACGCGCGGTCGAAGAAGCTCGCCACCCAGTACGGCACGTAGTTCTCCAGCGCCGGCGGCCCCTGCGTCAGATAGCGCTCGGCAACCTCGCTGCGCGGGATGTTGTGCTCGGTGAAGGCCGGGAAGCCGCCCGGACGACGGAAATACGCCGGATCGTTGGCGAAGAACTCGGCCGTGGCGCGCATGAAGAGGTACTGCACGGCCGGGTGCAGGTCCTCGCGCGCGATCACGGTCGTCGTCGTCGCGACCATGTGCACGTCGTTGGCCGGGCGCGGCGGCGACAGCTCCAGCCCGCCCTTGGGCAGCACGATGGTCTCCATGTAGTCGATGTGACGCGTCAGCGCGTCGGCCGTGGCGAAGTTCAGGATGCGCACGTCCGGCCGCGACAGCAGCGCGCGGGCGTTGCCCGACTCCATGCCGGCGAGCAGGAACATGCCGTCGATCTCGCCGCCGAGCAGGCTGCGAATGCTCTCTCCGGCGGGCATCGCGTACAGCCGGATGCGGTCGCGCGAGGCCTCCGGCAGCACCGCCAGCAGCGCGTCGGCCACGGGCCGCGTGCCGCTGCCGGGAAGGCCGATGGAGATGCGCTTGCCCTCGAGGAAGGCGACGAAGTCCTCACCCGTATAGACCGGACCGGTGTAGAAGAACCACAGCGGCTGATAGCCGATGCTGCCCAGCGACACGACCCCCTCGTCGCGCGCGATCGGCAGCCCGCCCTGCGAGAACGCCACGTCCACGCGCCCGTCGCGCAGGGCCTGCAGGTTGTCGGCCGCGCCGCGCGTCGTGAACAGCTCCACCTCCAGACCGTGCCGGCGGAAGTACTCGGCGTAGCGTTTGGAGATGGTCTCCAGCGTCGAATTGGGCTGACCGGCGGCGATGCGGATCGTCGACGGCGGCAGCGGCGAGATGAAATACGCCGCCACGCCGATCGCGCAGAGCAACGCCAGCACGATGTACCACTGGTAACGGCAGAACATCAGCAGCGCGAGCAGTTCGTCGCGCACGCTGAGCAGGAAATACTTCTCGACCTTCGGGCTGCGGCGTATCACGGCCATCCCCTCATGCCTCCGGTTGCGAAAAGCGCCTCACCAACGCCTGCCTGAGCCAACCCAGGGCCAGGCTGACCGGGTAACAGAAGGCGAAGAAGATGCACAGGGCGTAAACATAAATCGGAAAAAGGTAGGTCGTCCCGGTGGCGGTGATGACGGTGTTGCAGCGCCCGACCAGTTCGCTGACGCCGACCAGCGACGCCGTGCTCGAGGCCAACAGCGTGATCAGGAAGCCGCCCAGCCAGTTCGGGATGAATAGCAGTGCCGCGCGCGGACGTCCGTCGCGCCAGTGCCGTACCGACGCGTGGAGGTTCAGCGCCGTGAAGCCGATCGGCGACGCGGACAGCGCGATCGCGGCCTTCAGCCAGTCCGGAACGTGTACGACGATGTCGCCGAACGACAGCTGGTGGGGGATCAGCGTGGCCATGTAGAACAGGAACACCAGGCTCGGCACGTTGCGGCAGAACGACACCAGCGCGCCGACGACATGCTGGACCGGCCGCAGGCTGGAGAACTGCAGCATCGCCAGCACGCCGCCGAGTAGCGTACCGATCAGCGTCGCGAGCACCGAGATCGCGACGTTCCAGCCGAAGCCGCCGAGCAGGAACGGCGTCCAGGCCCACAGCACCTCGACGAGATCGCTCATGCCGCCCCCCTCCCCGCGCGCAAACGACGCTCGAAGCCCTCGAACAGCCGGATCCACAGTGCCGTCATCCCGTAGAACGCGACCAGCAGCGCGTTCATCATCAGGAACACGTTGCCGCGGTCGGCGATGATGGCGATCGTCGCCGACAGCAGCTCCGGCACCGCGATCGCCGACGCGATCGACGTGGCCTTGACGAGGTTGGTCAGCGTGTTGCGTACGCCCACCGCGGCCTCGGCCAGCAGTTCCGGGAAATGCGCCGGCGTGAAGCGGAACTGCGGATGCACCTCGTGGATGTGCTCCGCGGCGTCCAGGAACGCGAAGGCGATGATCGAGCCGTGGTACAGGGCGAGGCACACCACCGCGACGAGCACCGGCGGCAGGCTGAAGCCGAAGTGGTTCCACAGCCACCCACCGAGGCCGAAGAACACCAGGTACATCTGCAGCAGCACCGGCGTCATGCGGCCGAAGTTGCCGAAGGCCGAGATCACGGCGCTCAGCACCGGCACGCGCGCCGCGATCACCGTCGCGCCGAGGAAGGCGAAGGCGAGGCTACCGACGATGGTCAGCGCGCACAACAGCAGCGTCCACAGCACGCCCCACAGATAGCGCTCGCGGTCGAACGGGTCGTAGATGAACGAGAAATCCAGCCCCAGCGCCTCGCGCACCCACAGCCCCAGCCCCTGCAGGCCCTCGACGTCGGCGGAGGTGACGAAGGCGGCGTTGCGGCAGGCCGCCGGCCACTGCCCGTCCGCACCGCGCTCGCACAGCCAGGCGCCGTCGGCCGTGCGCCGGTTCCACAGCTCGTGCGCCTCCTGCAGGAAGCGGCTGGGCGGGATGGCCCAGGCGGCCTCCAGCTCGATCAGCGTGCCGTCGCGATGCCAACCCGCGACGATGTCGCCGACCGCGCGCGCCAGCCCACCACCCGCCTCGCCGCGCCCGACGCTGATGGCCCACGGGATGATCAGCACCGACGGCAGGTCGGCCGTATAGCCGGTCCAGTCCGGATCCTTCAGGTACTGCTGGATCGCGACATCGGTGTAGAGGAAGCCCGTGCAGCGCCCGTCGCGCAGCGCCAGCAGCGCGTCACGCACGCTGCGGTACATCTGCAGCCGCACGAGGTAGCGCTGCACGACCGGCTTGTTGAAGTAGCTGCCCTGCAGGGCGCACAGCTCCACGCCGCGCAGCGCCTGCCAGTCCTGGTAGAACACGCCGGGACGCAGGAACACCGTCGCCCCGCCGCCGTAGTAGTTGGGCTCGACCACGGTCGCCAGTTCGCGCCGCTCGCGCGTGTCGGCCGCGGTCGCGATGATGAGGTCGACCGCACCCTGTTCGAGCCGCTGGAAGCGGTTCTCGGTCGTCACGGCCACCAGCCGGGCCTCCACGCCGAGCTCGCGCGCGAGCCGGCGCGCCAGATCGACCTCGAAACCCATCGGCTGCCCCGCACTGTCGAGCATGCCGAAGGGGGGGAAATCGATCTTGACACCGATCGTCACATGCCCCTGCGCGCGGACGCGCTCGAGCGCGCCGCCTGCCGGCTCCGCACCCGCCGACGCCATGACGGTCGCCAGGCAGAGGGCGGCGAGCCAGCGCAGGAGCGACGTCGCGCTCATGCCGTCGCCAGCAGACGCGACAGCTCGCGCACCACCAGACGCGCCGCCACGGGCGCCGTGAGCTTGTGCAGATCCACCACCCCGGCACCGGCCGGCAGCGCGATGCGCTCGGACATGGCCACCAGCGGACCGGTGTCGAAGCCGTCGTCGACCTGATGCATCGCGATCACGCAGTATGGCGAACCGTCGTCGATGAGTTTCTGGAAGGGATTGCCGCCGACGTAGCGCGACGGCCAGCCATCGTCGAGGCAGGGATGAAGGTTGAAGAAGCCCAGCCGCGGATAGCCGAACAGGCGCGCATCGATCTTCTGTCCGAAGGTCGCCATCACCGCCACGTCGGGCCGCCAGGACTTCTCGAACAGCGCGTAGAACTCCGGCGTCTTGACCCGCCCCGCCCACACCGGCACGCCATGCTCGGCTGCCAGCCGGGCCACCATGTGGCGCTCGGCCTGCGCGTGCCGATACTGCCAGACACGCTTGGCGGGGCTGACGAAGGGCTGGTCCGGATCGTCCGTGGCCACACCGACGACCTCCACGCGGTCGGCCAGCGCCCCCGCGAGCAGCTCGTGCAGCACGTGATAACCGCGATAGAAGCTTCCAAAGACGGCTACCCGCACTGCGCCTCCCTGCCCGTTGCCTCGTAGGGATGCGACTTTAACGTGATTTTTCCCGCCACGAGAAGCGCAAATGGCATACCGGAGAACAAAAAAGGCCGATCCGGAAAGGATCGGCCTTTTTCGCTGAATCAATTGGTCGGGGCGGCGGGATTCGAACTCGCGACCCCTTGCACCCCATGCAAGTGCGCTACCAGGCTGCGCTACGCCCCGACACGAGCCGCGCATTATAGCCAGCATGCGCGCGCTTTTCCAGCGTCTCAGGCTTCACGCAGAAATTTCACCAGATCCTGCAGTTCGCCGCGCACCTCGCGGATCAGGCCGTGCAGCTGCTCGGCTTCCGAAGCGTCCTCGTGCTCGTGGATGGCGGTCTCGTTGAGACGGTTACGGGCACCGGAAATCGTGAAGCCCTCGCGGTACAGCAGCTCGCGGATGCGACGGATCAGCAGCACCTCGTGGTGCTGGTAGTAACGGCGGTTGCCGCGCCGCTTGACCGGCTTGAGCTGCGTGAATTCCTGTTCCCAGTAGCGCAGGACGTGCGGCTTCACGCGGCAGAGGTCGCTCACCTCGCCGATCGTGAAGTAGCGCTTCGCCGGGATCGGCGGCAATGGCTCCTGATCGTCATCAAGCTGGCTGTTGTGCATTGCCCAGCTTCTCCACCGCCGCCTTGAGCTTCTGGCTGGCATGGAAGGTGACGACGCGGCGGGCGGAAATCGGGATCTCTTCGCCGGTCTTGGGGTTCCGGCCGGGACGCTGCGGCTTGTCGCGCAACTGGAAGTTGCCGAACCCCGACAGCTTCACCGGCTCGCCACGCTCGAGGGCCTGGCGGATCTCCTCGAAGAAGCCCTCGACCATGTCCTTGGCCTCGCGTTTGTTGAGGCCCACACGCTCGAAGAGCAGTTCGGCCAGTTCGGCCTTGGTGAGTGTCTGGCTCATTTTCCTCATCCGCGCAGTCGGGCGCCGAAGGAAGCGTCCGCCTCGCCAATGATGGCGGAGATGGCCGACTCGACTTCCGTATCTTCAAGTGTTCGTTGAGTATCTTGCATCAACACTCTGAATGCAAGACTCCTTTTCCCGTCGTCAACACCCTTGCCCACGTATACGTCGAACAGGTCGATCGAGCGCACGATGGCCGGGGCGGCACGCCGCATCGCCGCCAGCAGGTCGGCGACGGCCACCGTCTGGTCGACGATCAGCGCGATGTCGCGCGACACCACCGGGAAGCGCGACAGCTCGCGGAAGGCCGGCACGGGGCTCGTCAGCGCGGCGTCGAGATCGAGCTCGAACACCACCGGCGCGGCGCCCAGGTCGTAGGCCTCGGTCCATTGCGGATGCAGTTCGCCGATCACGCCGACGGCCACGCCGTCGACGCGCACCTCGGCCGTGCGGCCCGGGTGCAGCGCAGGATGCGTCGCCGGCACGAACTCGGCGTGGCGCGGCGCCAGCAGCGCCGTGAGGTCGCCCTTGAGGTCGAAGAAATCGACACGGCGCGTCACCGTGCCCCACTGCTCCGGCACGGCCGGACCGGCCGCCAGCGCGGCGAGGCGCAGCGGCTGGCGATAGCCGGCCACCGGGCCGCCTTCGGCATCGGACAGGAAGCAGCGGCCCAGCTCGAACACGCGTACGCGCGACTGCTGGCGCTTGAGGTTCGAGGCCAGCGTGGCGACCAGGCCCGGGATCAGGCTGGTGCGCATCACGCTCATCTGGCTCGCGATCGGGTTGGCCAGACGCACCGGCGCCGTGTTGCCGCAGAAATCGCGTTCCCACGCCGCATCGATGAAGGCGTAGTTGATGACTTCCTGGAAATCGCGCGCAGCGAGAAGTCGGCGCACCGTCCACGGACTGCGCTGCGCCTCGTCGCGCGCCAGCATCAGCAGCGGACCGCGCGGCGCGTGCGCGGGGATGTGCTCGTACCCGTGCAGACGGACGATCTCCTCGATCAGGTCGGCCTCGATCGCGATGTCGAAGCGCCAGCTCGGCGGCGTCACCGACAGCGTGTCGCCGTTGCGGGTGACGTCGAGCCGCGCGCGCTCGAGCAGCGCGGCCATCGCGTCGTCGGACAGGTCGATGCCGAGCACGCGGCGCGCGCGCTCCAGACGCATCGACACCGGCTTGCGCGCCGGCAGGTGCGCCTCGGCGCACACCTCGACGACGGGGCCGGCCTGGCCGCCGCACAGTTCGAGGATGAGCTGCGTGGCGCGCTCCATGGCGCGGCGCGGCAGCTCGAAGTCCACACCGCGCTCGTAGCGGTGCGAGGCGTCGGAGGTGAAGTTGTACTGGCGCGCGCGGCCGGCGATGGCCTCGGGCGCGAAGAAGGCGCTTTCGAGGAACAGGTCGCGCGTATCGAGCGTGATGCCGCTCTCCTCTCCGCCCATGACGCCAGCCAGCGCCAGCGGGCGCGAGGCGTCGGCGATCAGCAGCGTGTCGGCGCCGGGCGTGACGGTCTGGCCGTTGAGCAGAAGCAGCTGCTCGCCCTTGCGCGGCAGGCGCACGTGGATGGCGCCGTCGAGCTTCGCGTCGTCGAACGCGTGCAGCGGCTGGCCGAGCTCGAGCATGACGTAGTTCGTGATGTCGACGAGCGCGCTGATCGAACGAACGCCGCAGCGCTCCAGCCGCTGCACCATCCATGCCGGCGTGGCGGCGCGCGCGTCGACGCCGCGCACGATGCGGCCGCAGTAACGGGGACAGGCCTGCGGCGCGTCGAGCACGATCTCGCGCGCGTCGTCGATCGTCGCTGCGACCGGCTCGACCTTCGGCAGCGTCAGCGGCGCGCCGGTCAGCGCGGCGACCTCGCGCGCGACGCCGGTCAGGCTCAGGCAGTCGGCACGGTTGGGCGTGAGCTTGATCGTGAACAGGCGGTCGTCGAGCGCGAGCAGCTCGCGCAGGCTCTGGCCCACGGGCGCATCGGCCGGCAGCACCATCAGCCCCTCGTGCGCGTCGGACAGGCCCAACTCACGCGACGAGCACAGCATGCCGAAGGATTCGACGCCGCGCAGTTTGGCGGGCTTGATCTCGAAGTCACCCGGCAGCCGGGCGCCGACACGCGCCAGCGGGGCTTTCATGCCGACCTCGGCGTTGGGCGCGCCACAGACGATCTGAAGCAGCTCGCCGGAGCCGTCGTCGACCTTGCACAGCTTGAGCTTGTCGGCGTTCGGGTGCTTCTCGGCCGCGACGATCTGCGCGACCACGACGCCGGAGAATTCGGGCGCGACCGGATCGCATTCCTCGACCTCGAGGCCAGCCATGGTCAGCAGGTGACCGAGGGCCTCGGTGTCGAGCGGCGGATCGACGAATTCGCGCAACCAGTGTTCGGAGAATTGCATGACGGTATCCGCGGGAAGGATTAACGGAACTGGCTCAGGAAGCGCAGATCGTTGTCGAAGAACAGGCGCAGGTCGTTGACGCCGTAGCGCAGCATCGTCAGGCGATCCAGGCCCATGCCGAAGGCGAAGCCGGTATAGGTCTCGGGGTCGATGCCGCCGAAGCGCAACACCTGCGGATGCACCATGCCGCAGCCGGCGATCTCGAGCCAGCGCCCTTCGAGCGCGCCGCGCATGAAGGCCACGTCGATCTCGGCGCTGGGCTCCGTGAACGGGAAGAAGGACGGGCGGAAACGCACCTGCAGGTCGTCGGTCTCGAAGAAGCTGCGCAGGAAATCGGCGATCACGCCCTTGAGGTCCGCGAAGCTCACGTCACGGCCGACCCACAGCCCCTCGACCTGGTGGAACATCGGCGAATGGGTGGCGTCCGAATCGACGCGATAGACGCGACCCGGCGCGATCACACGCAGGTCGGGCATGGTTCCGGCACCGGCGTGGCGCTCGACGTGGGCGAGCATCGCGCGGATCTGAACCGGACTCGTATGCGTGCGCAGCAGCACGTCCTCGCGCCCCTCGAGGTAGAAGGTATCGTGCATCGAGCGCGCCGGATGGTTCTCGGGCGTGTTCAGCGCGGTGAAGTTGTGCCAGTCGGTCTCGATCTCGGGGCCGTCGGCGACGACGAAGCCAATCGAGCCGAACAGCTGCTCGACACGCTCCTGCGTGCGCGTGACCGGGTGCAGGCCGCCGGTGCCGGCCCCGCGGCCGGGCAGCGTCACGTCCAGCGCCTCGGCGGCGAGCTGGGCCTGCAGGCGCGCGGAGCGCAGCGCCTCGCGTCGGGCCTCGAGCGCGCCCTCGACGGCCTGCTTGGCGCGGTTGATCTCGGCGCCGGCGACACGGCGCTCTTCCGGCGGCAGCTTGCCCAGGGCCTTGAGCCGCTCGGTCAGCGAGCCGCTCTTGCCTAGATAGCGGGCCTTGACCTGCTCCAGCTGGTTCGGGTCGTCGACGGCCGCGAATTCCGCTACGGCCGCCGCGACGATGGCATCCAGATTGTCCATGTGCGTGGCGTTCGTCGTCGTTACAGAAAAAAAAAGGAGGCCAGGCCTCCTTTTTTTGCGCCGCGGTACGTCAGGCGGCGAGCTTGGCCCGGGCTTGGTCGGCGAGCGCCGCAAACGCGGCCTTGTCGAACACGGCCAGGTCGGCCAGAACCTTGCGATCCACTTCCACTTCGGCCTTCTTCAGTCCGTTCATGAAGGTGCTGTAGGTCAGGCCCAGCTCACGCGCGGCGGCGTTGATACGGGCGATCCACAGGGTACGGAACTGACGCTTGCGCTGACGACGGTCACGGTAGGCATACTGACCGGCCTTCATCACCGCCTGCTTGGCGATGCGGTATACGTTCTTGCGACGGCCACGGTAGCCCTTGGCGAGGGCAAGAACCTTCTTGTGACGGGCGCGGGCGGTTACACCACGTTTAACTCGGGGCATGGCGGTCTCCTATCAAGCGTACGGAAGCATGGCGCGGATCAGCTTGGTGTCGGCGGCATGAACCTCGGTCATGCCACGCAGCTGACGCTTGCTCTTCGTGGTCTTCTTGGTAAGGATGTGGCGCTTGAACGCCTGGGACCGCTTGATCCCGCCGCTCGAGCGGACCTTGAACCGCTTGGCGGCTCCGCTCTTGGTCTTCATCTTCGGCATTGCTGCAACTCCTGATTATTGGATGCCGTCGGGTAGCACCTCGATTCGATGCGTTTTCAGACCCGACACCACTTGTTTTCGTCCGTTTCGGACGGATTCCCCGTTCGCCGTTGCGCCCGGAGGAATACGGGGTGATCAGTGCTTCTTCGGCGCGATCACCATGACCATCTGACGCCCTTCCATCTTGGGCATCTGCTCGACGACGCCGATCTCGTCCAGATCGACCCGGATGCGCTCGAGCTGGCGCATGCCGATTTCCTGGTGGGCCATCTCGCGGCCGCGGAAGCGCAGCGTCACCTTGGCCTTGTCACCCTCACTGAGGAAGCGCTTGAGGTTGCGCAGCTTGATCTGGTAGTCGTTCTCGTCCGTACCCGGACGCAGCTTGACTTCCTTGACCTGGACCTGCTTCTGCTTCAGGCGCGCCTCGTGCGCCTTCTTCTGTTCCTGGTATTTGAACTTGCCGTAGTCCATCACCTTGCAGACGGGCGGATTGGCCATCGGCGCAATCTCGACCAGATCGAGGCCAGCCTCGTCGGCCACCTGCAGGGCGGTCTCAAGTGAAACGATACCGAGCTGTTCTCCGTCCTCCGAAACCAGTCGGACCTCGGGCGCGTTGATTTCGTTGTTTACGCGCTGCTTCTTGTCTTGAGCGATGGTTCAGTTCTCCAAAATACCAATGTCAGGCCGTGCCGGCTTTCGCGTCGATTTCGCGTTGCCAGCGTTCGATCAGTGCTTCCAGGGACATCTGACCCAGATCGAGGCCACCTCGCGCGCGCACTGCCACAAGCCCCTGCGCCTTTTCCTTCTCGCCGACGACGAGCTGATAGGGGAGCTTGAGTGCGCTGTGCTCACGGATTTTATAGTTTATCTTCTCGTTGCGCAAATCGGCCTCGACGCGGAAACCCGCGGCCTTGAGGCGTTTTGCGACATCGGCGGCATACTCCGACTGGCCTTCCGAGATGTTCAGCACGACCGCCTGCACCGGTGCCAGCCACATCGGCAGCGCACCGGCATGATGCTCGATCAGGATGCCGATGAAGCGCTCCAGCGAGCCCAGGATGGCGCGATGCAGCATCACCGGGTGCTTCTTCGTGTTGTCGTCGGCGACGTACTCGGCGCCGAGGCGCACCGGCAGGTTGAAGTCGAGCTGCAGCGTGCCGCACTGCCACACGCGGCCGAGGCAATCCTTCAGCGCGAACTCGATCTTCGGACCGTAGAACGCGCCCTCGCCCGGCTGCAGGTCATAGGACAGGCCCTGCGCGTCGAGCGCGGACGCCAGCGCGGCCTCGGCCCTGTCCCACTGCTCATCGGTGCCGACGCGCTTCTCGGGACGCGTGGACAGCTTGACCTCGACGTCGGTGAAGCCGAAATCCGCATAGACCTTCTGCAGCAGGCGGATGAAGTCCGCGGCCTCACCCTGCACCTGCTCCTCGGTACAGAAGATGTGGGCGTCGTCCTGCACGAAGTTGCGCACGCGCATGATGCCGTGCAGCGAACCCGACGGCTCGTTGCGGTGGCAGGACCCGAACTCCGCCATGCGCAGCGGCAGGTCGCGGTAGCTCTTCAGGCCCTGGTTGAAGATCTCGATGTGACACGGGCAGTTCATCGGCTTGATCGCGTAGTCGCGCTTTTCCGACTGCGTCGTGAACATCAGGTCCGCGTACATGCCCCAGTGGCCGGACTTCTCCCACAGGCTGCGGTCGACGATCTGCGGCGTGCGCACTTCCTGGTAGCCCTCGGCCGTGATCGTGCGGCGCAGGTACTGCTCGACCTGCTGCCACAGCGTCCAGCCCTTGGGATGCCAGAACACCATGCCCGGCGCCTCTTCCTGGATGTGGAACAGGTCGAGCTGACGGCCCAGCTTGCGGTGGTCGCGCTTCTCGGCCTCCTCCAGCATGTGCAAGTAGGCCGCCAGGTCTTCCTTGCTCGCCCAGGCCGTGCCGTAGATGCGCTGCAGCATCTCGTTCTTCGAGTCGCCGCGCCAGTAGGCCCCGGCCACCTTGGTCAGCTTGAAGACCTTGAGCTTGCCCGTGTCGGGTACGTGCGGGCCGCGGCACAGGTCGACGAAGTCGCCCTGCCGGTACAGCGAGACCTCCTCCCCGGGCGGGATCGACGCGATGATCTCGGCCTTGTAGAGCTCGCCCTCGCCCTTGAAGAACTCGACCGCCTTGTCGCGCTCCCAGACCTCGCGCGAGACCGGGATCTCGGCCTTGGCGAGCTCGGCCATGCGCTGCTCGATCTTCTCCAGATCCTCGGGGGTGAAGGGGCGCTTGTAGGCGAAGTCGTAATAGAAGCCGTTGTCGATGACCGGCCCGATCGTCACCTGCGCGTCCGGATACAGCTGCTTCACCGCGTGCGCCAGCAGGTGGGCCGTCGAGTGGCGGATGACCTCCAGCCCCTCCTCGCTCTTCGGCGTCAGGATGGCCAGTTCGGCGTCCTGCTCGATGCGGTACGACAGGTCGACCTCGCGGCCGTTGACCTTGCCGGCGAGCGCCGCCTTGGCCAGACCCGCACCGATCGACGCGGCCACCTCACCGACCGTCACCGGCCGGTCGAAGCTGCGTACGGAACCGTCAGGAAGCGTGATGTTGGGCATTTCCGGGCCTCACGATCAATGGCTGGACGAACAAGCACAAAACTGCGGACGAAAAAAAAGTGCGGCCGAGCCGCACTTTTTTTCTGGAACACTGCTGAGCCCGACCTGATTACTGCACAAAGGCGGTAGTGGTAGTTCGGGGCATCGACATGGCTCCTGGGTGTTGGTAGGCGCGATTGGATTCGAACCAACGACCCCCACCATGTCAAGGTGGTGCTCTAACCAACTGAGCTACGCGCCTGCAAGAGCCGCGAATTATAGCGACCTATTCGGCCTTGTCAAAATTATTTGCACGGCCACGCGTCGAGGAACGCCTTCCAGTGCGGCGCGTCGATCCGCGACAGCGATTCGCGGACGAAGGCCACCTCCTCCGCGTGCGCGGCCGCGTCCAGTTCGCCGCGCATGCGGCGGAAGCCCAGATGCACGAGATAGGTGTTCACGACGTCGGTCTCGCAGTAGTCACGGATCTCGCCTGCCCGCCCCTCGAGCCAGGCCTGCCAGACGGCCGAGCCGTCCATGCCGAGCTTGCCCGGATAGCCCATCAGCTTGGCCATCTCGTCGAGCCGCACCGCGGCGCGCGGCTGGTACAGCGCCAGCAGGTCCATCAGGTCCGTATGGCGCATGTGGTAGCGGCTGATGTAGTTGTTCCACTTGAACTCGCGCGAGTCACCGTAATCGCCCTCGCCCTGATCCCAGTAGCGAGGCGCCGACACGCCGTGGATCAGCCCGCGGTAGTGCAGTACCGGTAGGTCGAAACCGCCGCCGTTCCACGACACGATCTGCGGCGTATAGCGCTCGATGCCGTCGAAGAAGCGCTGGATGATCTCGCCCTCGCCGCAGTCCGGCTCGGCGAGCGAGAACACGCGGAAGCTCTGCGCGTCGCGCAGCACGCAGGAGATCGCGACCACGCGCTGCAGGTGATGCGGCAGGAAATCCGAGCCGGTGGCCGCGCGGCGCTGCTGGAACGCGAACTCCGCGGCCTCGGCGTCGGCCAGTTCGGCCGGCAGGTCGTTCAGGTCGCGGATGCCCGCGACGTCCGGAACGGTCTCGATGTCGAAGACGAGGATCGGCGTCACTTGCGCGTCCAGCCGCTCTGACCTTCGACCCACCAGCCCGGCTTCGCGCGCTCGATCCAGCGCTGCGCGAAGGTCGCACGGATGTCCGTCTCCCACTCGGGGTGGCCATTGGCGCGGGCGATCTCGCGGTACAGCGCGTTGCGGTCGGCGTTCTCGGCCGCGATCAGCGTGTTGACGCGGGCGCGCTGTGCCAGCGGCACGCCGGAGGCATCGCGCAGCACGACGCCGCCGTCGCGCGCGAAACCGACCGCGCCTGACGCGTACAGCGGCTCGAGTTCCACGTGGCGCGCCTGCATCGACTGGCGGACCGCCGCGATGGCGGGCGTGTTGATCTCGAGGTTGCCCTGCGCCGGGACCGGCGCGGCGGCGACGCACGCCGTGGCCAGGCACAGCGCGCGGACGAAGGAACGGAACTTCATTGGGCGCCTCCGTTGGCGGCCGGTGGCGTGTGGACCGTTGCGCCCTCGCGCAGCTGCCACACTTCGTCGATGATCCGGTCGGCCGCCTTCTCGGCGGCCGCCGCGGGGAAATAAATGTTGATGGTGACACAGCCGGCGAGGACCGCCGTCACTGCGAGAACCAGTGAAAACCTCTGGAATGCGTCCATGCGTTCCCCGTCAGGCGTTCAGCGGATGACCGGGGCGGCGTTCGATTCGATCACGCGCTGCACGCGCCCGACGAACTCCTCCCAGTCCACGCGGCGATTGTAGCCGATGATGTTCAGCGCCGGGATGCCGCCCCCGCGCACGATGTCGAACGGCCCCGAGCGCGCGCCGCCGATGCCGCCCATCTCGCACACGCCGTCCTCGAGCCGGCAGCTCAGGCCGATCTCGCGGTAGCCGAAGCTCTCGAAGAACCGCAGGAAACTGCGCTGCAGCGCCAGCCCCGCACCCGGCCCGGCGAGCGCACCGATGTTCTCGACCGCGCGCTGGCTGATGCGTCGGGCGTAGTGCCCCGGGCTGCTCGCCACGCGCGCGTCGAAGCGCACCGGCCGCCAGCCGGCCAGTTCCAGCCCGTCGACGTCGATGTCGATGAACCCCGTCATGCCGCCGAACGAGAAGGTGTGCGTGAGCTGCGCGAGGTCGATGTTGCGCGCCATCACGTTCGAATACAGCCGCGACGACACGCCAAAGGGCTCGAACACGCGCAGGTCGGTCACGCGCACGTAGCCGTCGAACACCGACACCACCAGCGCGCCGTCGAGCGCGAGCTCGCCCGGCGACACGCGCAGTGCCGGCAGCGAGGCCGACAGCACGCCCGCCATTTCCGGCAGGCCGATCGCGCGCGTGAGCAGCGGCACCGACACCGGCTCGACCACCGCGCCGCCGCTGCCGTGCCAACCGCGTTTGTCGCGCCGCAGGGCGAGATCGCTGAGCACCAGCCGCCCGTCGAGCAGCGGCACCTCGACGCGGGCGACGTCGAAGCGTTCCCCCTCGACCTCGGCATCGAACCGGAAGGCACCCAGCTCCAGTGCCTCCCAGCGCCCGCCGCCGACGTCGAGTTCGATCCGCGTCGGCGCGTCCGCCCGCCACGGCACGGTACCGGACACCGGCCCGAAGGCCAGCATGACCTGCGAATCCTCGAAACGCACGCCGTCGAGGGCGGCATCGACGGCGCGCAGGCGGCCGTCCTCGAACACCACGCCGGCCGACAGCCGGCCGTCGAAGCGCAACGCCTCCGCTCGCGCCGGCGCGAGCCATGGCGCGACGAACCGCGGCCCCAGCACACCGAGGTCCGCCGATGCGATGGCCAGCGCCAGCCTCCGGGGCGTGCCGTCGGGCAGCGACAGCGTCGCGCGCGCCTCGATCGCCTGCACACCGTCCAGCGTCAGCGCGAAGCGATCCAGCTCCAGCGCTTCCCTCCCCCAGCGCCCCTCGATCCGCGCGGCAGCCGGCGCGGTGACGTACACCGGATGGACGTAGGCCTCGCCGGCACGCCACTCGAGCCGCGCGGAAAAGCGTCGCGCCGCACCGTCCGGCCACAGCTCACCCCCCAGCCCGATCGACAGTCCGTCGGCCGCCTGCAGGCCGTCGGCGCTCGCGAAACCGCCCGCCGACAGCTCGCCGGTGAAGGACGTGCGACCGTCCGGAGCGAAGCGCACGCGTCCGTCGAGCCGCCCCTGCGGAGACAACGCCGCGAGCTCGGGCACGAGGGCCGCGAACGGACCGATCGGCGCCTGCATGAACCCGAACACGGTCTCGCCCGAGACGAGGTCATGCAGGAAGGAAAGCGGGAGCGGCTCCTCCAGCGGGGCCGCACGCAGCTGGCCGTCCGCGCATTCGATGCGCGGCAGTTCGGCGCGGAATGCGGAACAGGAAACGGTGACATCAGACCAGGCCTGCCCGGCGACCTCGAGCCGCGCGACGCGCAGCTCGGCACGGTCGCCGTCGTCCGACACCTCCAGCGTCAGGCCGCGCAGTGCGAAGTCGGCATGCTCGACGGCGCCGACGTCCAGGCGCAGTGCAGACGCATGCGCCGGGCCCAGGGCCAGCAGCAAGGCTGCCAGCACCGTCGCGCGCCGGCAGACCGACATGGCTCAGCCCGGGAACACGCCCGTGGAAAGGTAACGGTCGCCGCGGTCGCAGACGATGGTCACGATGACCGCATTCTCGACCTGCTCGGCGATGCGCAGGGCCACGTGCATCGCGCCCCCCGACGAGATGCCGGCGAAGATGCCCTCCTCGCGCGCGAGCCGGCGCGTCATCTCCTCGGCCTCGGCCTGGCTGACGTATTCGAGCTGGTCGACGGCGCTCTTGTCGTAGATGCGCGGCAGATAGGCCTCGGGCCACTTGCGGATGCCGGGAATCTGCGAGCCCTCGTCGGGCTGGCAGCCGACGATCTGCACGGCCGGGTTCTTCTCCTTCAGAAAGCGCGAGCACCCCATGATGGTGCCGGTCGTACCCATGCTGCTGACGAAGTGCGTGACGCGCCCGCCGGTCTGTTCCCAGATCTCGGGGCCCGTGCCCTCGTAGTGGGCGACCGGGTTGTCGGGGTTGGCGAACTGGTCGAGGATGACGCCCCGGCCTTCGTCGCGCATGCGCTCGGCCACGTCGCGCGCCATCTCCATGCCGCCCTCCTTGGCCGTCAGCACCAGTTCGGCGCCGAAGGCGCGCATGGTCTGGCGACGCTCGACGCTCTGGTTTTCCGGCATCACGAGGATCATGCGGTAGCCACGCATGGCGGCGGCCATCGCCAGCGCGATGCCGGTGTTGCCGCTGGTGGCCTCGATCAGCGTGTCGCCGGGCTTGATGTCGCCGCGCGCCTCGGCGCGCATGATCATCGACAGCGCCGGACGGTCCTTGACCGAGCCGGCCGGGTTATTGCCTTCCAGCTTGGCCAGGATGACATTGTTGCGGCCGGCCGTGATGCGCTTGAGACGCACCAGCGGGGTGTGGCCGACGTAATCTTCGAGAGTCTTGTATTCCATGTTCGCCTTGCCGGAAATGCAGCGGTGAAGGTCGGGGTCGTGCGGGACGGAGGCCCGCGGTTCTTGCTCAGGGCGAGACGTCGAATTCCTCGCTACGCCTCGGCGGATAGGTCTCCCAGCCGCCACACGCCGGACAGCGCCACTGGAACTGGCGGGACTTGAAGCCGCAGCCGTCGCAGCGGTAACGCGCGACGCGGCGCGTGTGTCCGTGGATCAGCTGCTTGACCAGCTCGATGTCGTCGCGCTGCTCGGGCGTGGCCTGCTGCGAGGCGGCTTCGAGCAGCTTCTCCAGCCCCAGCACGGTCGGATTGCGGCGCAACTGCGTGCGCACCAGCTCGTAGGCCGCGCGCGGGCCGTTGCGCTGGATCTCCCAGCGGAACACCTGGTCCATCAGGTCCAGCGTCGGGTTGCGCTCGAGCCAGGCACGCAGCAGCACCTGCCCCTGCTCGCCGCGTCCGAGGCGCTCGTGCGCGTTCATGACGCGCTCGGCGACCAGCGACAGATACACCGGATCCTGGTTCTCGACACGCTTCCACGCCTCGATGGCCTCGTCCACGCGACCCTGCGCCAGCAGCAGATCGCCGAGCAGGATGCTCGCGCGCACGCAGCCGCGGTTCATCTGCAGGGCCTCTTCGATGTGGGTGCGGGCCTCGTCATGGCGCGAGGCCGCCAGCGCGTTGTCGGCCAGTTCGCAGTAGAAGTTCGCGATCTCCTTGCGCCAGCGCACGCCCTCGTGACCGCTGAGGCTGCGGGCGATCTCGACGGCCTTGAGCCATTCCTTCTCCTGCTGGTAGATCTCGAGCAGGTTGTGCGTGGCCAGATCATTGTGGCGCGTGCCGCGCAGGCGCAGGTAGACCGCCTCGGCGCGGTCGAGCAGGCCGGCGCGCAGGTAGTCCTCGCCCAGCTCGGCCAACGCGTCGGTGCGCTGGTCCTCGCTGATGTCCTCGCGTTCGACGAGGCTCTGGTGGATGCGGATCGCCCGCTCGGTCTCGCCGCGACGACGGAACAGCGCGCCGAGCGCGAAGTGCAGCTCGATCGTGTTCGGATCGATGCGCATCGCCTCGGAGAAGGCGTCAATGGCCTTGTCCTGCTGTTCGTTGACGAGGAAGTTCAGGCCGTTCAGGTAGGAGCGCGGCAGCGCACGCGACTCGCGCACAACCTGACGGATGTCGATGCGCGCGGCCAGCCACCCCAGCCCGAAGAACAGGGGCAGCGCCAGCAGCCACCAGAATTCGATTTCCATGCGGTCAGTCCACCTTGCGTTCGCGTTCCAGACGGGCCACCTCGCGGCGCAGGCGACCGATCTCGCGCTGCTTGCCGAGCAGCGAGGCGAAGGTGGCGGTCACGCCGAGCACCGCGCCCGCGGCGAAGGCCGCGAGAATCACGAACACCAGCGGCAGGCTCCATTCGCTGCCGAAGAAGAAGTGCAGGTCGACGAGCTGGTCGTTCTTGACGGCGAAGCCGAACAGGAAGAAGAACAGCAGGAGCCGGACTGCCCACATCAGGATGCGCATGGAGGTGTCTTCCTAGAGGTCAAAAAAAGGGCGGCCTGCGCCGCCCTTTCCGGGATTCATCGGCCAGGGCGAAGGTACGCCCTGGCGATGCTTGCATCTTCAAGCCGCGATATCAACCCGCTCGCGCAACTCCTTGCCGGCCTTGAAGTGCGGCACGTACTTCTCGGGCACGTGCACGCGCTCGCCGGACTTGGGGTTGCGGCCGATGCGGGGCGGCCGGTAATTCAGCGCGAAACTGCCAAAACCGCGGATCTCGATGCGGTCACCGCGCGCGAGCGCATCGGTCATCGCATCGAGAACCATCTTGACCGCGTAATCGGCATCCTTCGCGACCAGCTGCGGGAAGCGGGCAGCCAGTCGCGCAATCAGTTCCGATTTGGTCATGTCGAGCGGGATTACTGCTTCTGCTCGTTCAGCTTGGCCTTGAGCAGCGCACCGAGGTTCGTGGTGCCGCTCGCGGCGTCGGCCGACAGCTTGTTCATCGCCTCGCTGGTCTCGGCCTGATCCTTGGCGCGGATCGACAGGTTGATCGAGCGGGTCTTGCGATCGACGTTGATGATCAGCGCCTCGACCTCGTCGCCTTCCTTCAGCAGCGTGGTCAGGTCGTCCACGCGGTGGGCGGCGGCCTCGGAGGCACGCAGGTAGCCCTCGACCTCTTCGTTGAGCTGGATCACCGCGCCGCGGGCGTCAACCGACTTCACGGTGCCGGTGACGAGCGAGTTCTTCTCGTGCGTGGCGATGAAGTTGGTGAACGGGTCGCCCTCGAGCTGCTTGACGCCCAGCGAGATGCGCTCGCGCTCGACGTCGATGGCCAGCACCACGGCCTCGACCTCGTCGCCCTTCTTGAACTTGCGCACGGCTTCCTCGCCGGACTCGCTCCACGACAGGTCGGACAGGTGGACCAGACCGTCGATGCCGCCTTCCAGGCCGATGAACACGCCGAAGTCGGTGATCGACTTGATCTGGCCTTTGACCTTGTCGCCCTTCTTGTGGTTGAGCGCGAAATCGTCCCACGGGTTGGACATGCACTGCTTCATGCCCAGCGAGATGCGGCGGCGGTCCTCATCGATCTCGAGGATCATGACCTCGACCTCGTCGCCCAGCTGAACGACCTTGGTCGGATGGATGTTCTTGTTGGTCCAGTCCATCTCGGACACGTGGACCAGACCCTCGATGCCCTGCTCGACCTCGACGAACGCGCCGTAGTCGGTGATGTTCGTGACCTTGCCGAACAGGCGGGTCCCCTGCGGGTAGCGGCGGGCGATGCCGACCCACGGGTCGTCGCCGAGCTGCTTGAGGCCGAGCGACACGCGCTGGCGCTCCTGATCGAACTTGAGGACCTTGGCTTCGATCTCGTCACCGACGTTGAGCACTTCCGACGGATGACGCACGCGGCGCCAGGCCAGGTCGGTGATGTGCAGCAGGCCGTCGATGCCGCCCAGGTCGACGAACGCACCGTAGTCGGTGATGTTCTTGACGATACCCTTGACGACGGAACCTTCCTGCAGGTTCTCGAGCAGCTTCTGGCGCTCCTCGCCCATGGTCTCCTCGAGCACGGCGCGGCGCGACACGACGACGTTGTTGCGCTTGCGGTCGAGCTTGATGACCTTGAATTCGAATTCCTTGCCTTCGTACGGCGTGGTGTCCTTGACCGGACGCATGTCGACCAGCGAGCCCGGCAGGAACGCACGGATGCTGTTGGTCATGACGGTCAGACCGCCCTTGACGCGGCCGGTGACGACGCCCTTGACCAGCGTGCCTTCGTTCAGGGCCTTTTCCAGATCGTTCCAGGCGGCGATGCGCTTGGCCTTCTCGCGCGACAGGCGGGTCTCGCCATAGCCGTCTTCCAGGGCGTCGATGGCGACGTGGACGAAGTCGCCGACATTGACTTCGAGCTCACCGCGGTCGTTGCGGAACTCGTCGATGGGAACGTAGCTCTCGGACTTGAGGCCGGCGTTCACGACGACGAAGTTGTGATCGATGTTGACCACTTCGGCGGTAATCACCTCGCCGGCGCGCATTTCCTGGCGGGCAAGGCTTTCTTCGAACAGGTCGGCAAAACTCTCCATGGAGCTGGAGACGGGGTTGGCAGTAGTCATAAAGGTTGGATTTCCAAATGTCGCGGCAGTCCGCGACGCCTGTCAGTTTGCAAAAGACCGAACGCCCTGCGCTCAGTCGGCCTTGCGCGCACCCTCCGGCCCGCGCATGTTTTCCAGAACGAAGGAAACGGCCTCGTCGATCGACATGTCCGTCGTATCGACGAGCACCGCATCGGGAAGCTGCCTCAGAGGAGCAACGCTTCGCGCCGCGTCGCGGCGGTCACGCTCCTCCAGATCGCTCTGAAGGTCGTGAAGTATAGCTTCGGAACCTTTTTCCATCAACTGCTTATGGCGCCTGCGCGCCCTCGCCTCGACCGACGCCGTCAGGAAGAACTTGCTCGCGGCATCCGGAAACACCACCGAGCCGATGTCGCGCCCCTCGGCCACCAGTCCCGGCGCGCGGCGGAAGTCGCGCTGGCGGTCGAGCAGCGCCGCGCGCACGGCCGGCAGCACGGCCACGCGGGAGGCACCGACGGAGCAGTCCTCCTCCCGGATGCGGTCGGTCACGTCGTCGCCGCCGAGCAGAATGCGGCCGCCCTCGTAGCGCACCGGCAGCGCCCGCGCGAGCGGCTCGAGCGCGGCTTCGTCGTCGAGGGCCCCGCCGGCACGCATCGCCGTCAGCGCGACGAGCCGATAACACGAACCGCTGTCGAGAAAATGCCCGACCAGCCCGGCGCCCACCCGCGCCCCCCC
>Ga0182792_1000041_pt1 | contig 121243 bp, 119 predicted proteins | sample Passage237B_FD_130497 | JGI IMG/M metagenome (GOLD analysis project Ga0182792, IMG submission 130497) | Cellulose adapted compost microbial communities from Newby Island Compost Facility, Milpitas, CA, USA - Passage2 37B (version 2) (version 2) ...
CCGCCGCGGGGACCCCGGGGTGCTCGGCGGGGGCGCCGACCGCCGGCTCGCCCGCGACCAGCGGGGGGGCGAGCCGGGCGGGCGGACCGGCGACCGCCGCGGCGAGCACGTCCGCCAGCGGGTCGTCGAGCGGCACGCGTCGCCCGGCGACGACGAGCGTGCCCGACGACGCCGCGCGCACGTACGCCGCCCACGCCGCGACGACGAGCGCCGCGTGCTCGGGCACCGCGCCCGCGGCCAGCCGGTCGCGCACGGTGGTCAGCAGGCGCTGCGGGAGCTTGGCCGAGCCGTCCGTGGCGACCTGCACGGTGGTGTGGCCGGTCGCGGGGTTGGCGAACCGGTGCAGCACCGTGTCGCGGTACGCGACCAGGTCCGTCCCGTCGGGCGCCCGGAGGGTCGGCAGGACGTCGGTGTCGGTGAACGCGACGGCCCAGCCGCGCAGCTCGTCGTCGGCGACGGCGTCCGCGATCGTCGCGTGTCCCCGCAGCGCGCCCGCGTAGGCGAGCAGGGAGTGCGTCGCGTTGAGCAGGCGCAGCTTGGCCCGCTCGTAGGGCGCGACGTCGGCGGTCAGCGTGGCCCCGGCCCGCTCCCAGGCGGGCCGCGGCCCGGCGAACGCGTCCTCGAGCACCCACTGGGTGTACGGCTCGCCGACGACGAGCGCCTCGTCCCGCAGCCCGAGCAGCCGCTCCGCGTGCGCGTGGTGCTCCGGGGTCGTCGCGGGCACGATCCGGTCGACCATGGTCGACGGGAAGCGCACGGCCGCCTGGACCCAGGCGCGCAGGTCGTCGTCGCCGGCGGCGGTGAGCAGGTCGTCGACGACGGCGGCGAGCACGCGTCCGTTGCCGGTCAGGTTGTCGCAGCAGACGACGGTGAGCGGCCCGGCGTCGGCGCGGCGGCGCCGGTCGAGCGCGCGCACGAGCAGCCCGGTCGCGGAGCGGGCGGGGGCGTCGTCGCGGTCGCGCAGGGCGGCGAGGTCGGCGCGCACGTCCTCGTCGGACAGGTCGGCGCGCCCGTCGGGGCGCAGGCGGTAGCCCTTCTCCGTGACGGTGAGCGTGACGACGTGCGTGTCGGGGGACGCGACCTGCGCCAGGACGCGCGCGGTGCCGGTGCCGGGGAACACGGCGTCGCGCAGCGTGCCGACGACGCGCAGGTCGGTGCGCTCGCGGTCGAGGGTCAGCACCCCGTACAGCCCGTCCTGCGGCGTGAGCTGCTCGACGACGCGTGCGGAGCGCTGCGTGACGCCGAGGACCCCCCACCGGTCGTCACCGGTCGCGGCGGCGGCGTCCTCGGTGAGCACGGCCTGGTGCGCGCGGTGGAACGCCCCGAGCCCCAGGTGCACGACGCCGGTGCGGGCGGGCTCGACGGGCGGGCCGGTGACGTCGGGTCGGTCCCCGGCGCCGGCGAGGGCGCCGACGAGCGTGGCGCGGGACAGGCGCGGGATCACGGACGTCCTCCTCGTCGGCCGGGGCGCTCCCCCGGGGAAGCGGACGAAGCGGTCGCGGGACACCCTAGCCTGGCAAACGCTTGCTCCCGGGTTGCGGCGCGGGCACGGTCGGGGAGCGGGGCGCGCACCTGTCGCCACCCCGCCGGATCATCCCCAGGGACACCCTTTTCCTCCCGGCTCGTCGCCTACTCTCGTCGCATGGCCGGACCCGTCACGCTGAGCGACGTCGCCCGCGAGGCCGGGGTGTCGCTCGCCACCGCCTCCCGCGCGATCAACGGCAGCCCGACCCGGACCGTCGGGCCCGAGCTGCGCGCCCGCGTCCTCGCGGCGGCCGAGCGCCTGCGCTACTCGCCCGACGCCAACGCCCAGGCCATGGCCCGCGGCCGCACCACGTCCGTCGGGCTCGTCGTGCACGACATCGCCGACCCCTACTTCTCGACCATCGCCCGCGGCATCACGCACGCCGCCGGCCGCGCCGGGCTGCAGGTCATCCTCGCGAGCACCGAGCAGGACCCGACGCGCGAGGTCGAGATCGTCGGCCTGCTGCGCCGCCAGCGCGCCCGCGCGATCGTCATCGCCGGGTCCCGGTACGACGACCCCGCGCTCACCACAGGTCTGCGCGACGCGCTCGACGAGTACCTCGCCTCCGGCGGCACGGCCGCGGTCGTCGGCCAGCCGGTGCTCGGCACCGACACCGTGCACGCCGCCAACGCGAAGGGCGCCCGCGCGCTCGCCCGCGCCCTGCACGCGCGCGGCTACCGCGACGTCGCCGTGCTCGGCGGCCCCGCCCACCACCTCACCGCGCGCGAGCGCCGCGAGGGCTTCGTCTCCGAGCTCGCGGCGCTCGGGGCGCCCGTGCCCGACGAGCGCGTGCTGTTCTGCGGCTTCGACCACGAGGGCGGCCGCGAGGCCATGACCCGGGTGCTCGCGTCCGGTTCCCGCCCGCAGCTCGTGTTCGCCGTCAACGACCTCGTGGCGCTCGGCGCGCTCGCCGCGGTCCGGGCCGCGGGGCTCGTCGTGCCCGACGACCTCGCACTCTCCGGGTTCGACGACATCACCACGCTGCGCGACGTCGTGCCCGGCCTCACCACGGTGCGGATCCCGCTCGAGCACATGGGCGCCGAGGCGATGCGCCTGGTCCTCGAGCCCGGCGGCGGTGCGCCGCGCGTGGTCGAGGTCGCCACGGAGACGGTCCTGCGGGACTCCACGCCGGCGCTCGTCTGACACCGGGTGCGGGAGCGGCCCGCCGCGTCGGCTAGCGTGCTGAGCGCACCACCGACGAGAGGACCAGCCGTGCCCACCGAGACGCCCTACCGCGCCGACGACACCCGCTACGACGCCATGACCTACCGTCGCGTCGGGCGCAGCGGGCTGCGGCTGCCGGCGCTGTCGCTCGGGCTGTGGCACAACTTCGGGCACGGGACGCCGTTCGAGACGCAGCGCGCCGTGCTGCGCCGCGCGTTCGACCTGGGCGTCACGCACCTCGACCTCGCGAACAACTACGGCCCGCCGTACGGCTCGGCGGAGGAGAACGTCGGCCGCGTGCTCGCCCCCGACCTCAAGCCGTACCGCGACGAGCTCGTGATCTCCACCAAGGCGGGCTACGACATGTGGCCCGGCCCGTACGGCGACGGCGGCTCCCGCAAGTACCTGCTCGCGTCGCTCGACCAGTCGCTCGCCCGTACGGGCCTGGACTACGTGGACGTCTTCTACTCCCACCGCATGGACCCGCAGACGCCGCTCGAGGAGACCATGGGCGCGCTGCACACCGCGGTCACCTCCGGCCGCGCGCTGTACGCGGGCATCTCCAACTACACGCCGTCGGCCACGCGTGAGGCCGCGCGGATCCTCGCGGACCTCGGCACCCCGCTGCTCGTCCACCAGCCCAGCTACTCGATGTTCAACCGGCACGTCGAGCAGGTCGCGGACGGCGAGAGCGAGTCGCTGCTGGACGCCGTGGGCGACCTGGGCATCGGGATGATCGTGTTCTCCGCGCTCCAGCAGGGCCTGCTCACGGACCGGTACCTGTCCGGCAGCGTGCCCGCCGGGTCGCGCGCGTCGGTCGGGCACTTCCTCAAGCCCGACGCGATCTCACCCACCTACCTCGAGCGCGCCCGTGCGCTGGCGGAGATCGCCGCGGGCCGCGGGCAGTCGCTCGCGCAGCTCGCGCTGTCCTGGGTGCTGCGCGACGAGCGCGTGACGTCCGCGCTCGTCGGCGCCTCCTCGGTCGCGCAGCTCGAGGACAACGTCGCCGCGCTGACCGCGCCGCCGCTGACCGCCGACGAGGTCGCCGCGATCGAGCCGTACGCCGTCGACGGCACGCACACGGGGTCCTGAGTGGCGACGCCGGAGTTCATCCTCGCGCTGCGGGAGAAGATCGGCACCGACCCGCTGTGGCTGACGGGCGTGACCGCCGTCGTCGTCCGCGAGGGCTCCGGCGGCTCGTCGGACGAGGTCCTGCTCGTGCGCCGCGCCGATACCGGCGCGTGGACGCCCGTGGGCGGCATCGTCGACCCCGGCGAGGAGCCCGCGGTCGCGGCCGCGCGCGAGGTGCTCGAGGAGGCCGCGGTGCACGCCGTCGCGCAGCGGCTCGCGCTCGTCGAGGTCCTCGCGCCCCTGACGTACGCCAACGGGGACCGGGCGCAGTACCTCGACCTCGTGTTCCGCATGCGGTGGACGGGCGGTGAGCCGTACCCCGCGGACGGCGAGAACCTCGAGGCCGCGTGGTTCCCGCTCGACGCGCTGCCGTCGCTGTCGCCGTCCGTGCGTGCTCGCCTCGACGCGGCGCTGGCCGACGAGCGCGAGGCCCGGTTCCGTACGTCGCCCGCCCCCGTCCAGCCGACCGCCGCGGGTGCCGACCGGCCCGCCGACGAGCCCGCGGTCGCCGACGAGCCCGCGGTCGCCGACGGCGCCGCGGTCGCCGACGAGCCCGCTCGCGACGAGCCCGCGACCGCACCCTCGTCGGAGGTCCCCGTGCGCCGCGCCGGGCCGCAGGACGCCGCCGCGCTCACCCGGCTGCGGGGCGTGATGCTCCAGGCCATGCGCGTGCCCGGCGCCGAGGGGACCGCGTGGCGGGACACGTGCACCCGCTGGTTCGCCGAGCGCCTCGCCGACGGCCGGGTGGTCGCGTTCGTCGTCGACGGCGACCTGGACGGCACGCGCGGCCCGGTCTCGTGCGCGGCCGGCGACTTCCAGGAGCACGCACCCGAGCCGTGGAACCCGTCCGGCCGGCGCGGGCACGTGTTCAACGTGTCGACCGAGCCGGCGCACCGCCGCCGCGGGTACGCGCGCGCCACCGTCACCGCGCTGATGCAGTGGTTCCTCACCGAGACCGAGGTGACGCGCGTCGGCCTGTCCGCCACGCCGGACGGGGCCGCGATGTACGAGCGGCTCGGGTTCGCGGAGCCGTTCGGGCGCGAGCTCGTCCGGCGCATCGCCCGCTGACGCCCGTCCGGCCGTCACCCGCGGGGACGGCGGCGGGGCGAATTCTCCCGGTTCGGGCGTGCGCGTCACAGGATCGGCCTAGGCTTCCTCACCGGGCCTGAACACCTGTGCACACGGCGCGGGCGGGCCGGCAGACCGGGGAGATCGATGGGCTTCTTCACCAAGGACGCAACGGGACCGCAGCCGGCGCTCGCGCCGCTGAGCCGCGAGCGGGTCACCGCGTGCCTCGACGCGCGGGGGCTCAACTACGGGATCGACGACGACGGTGACGTGGGCGGCGTCTGGGACGGCCACCTGTTCTACTTCTTCGTCCTCGGTCAGCAGAACGAGTACCTGCAGGTGCGCGGCCGCTGGAACCGGGTGCTGGGCACCGAGCACCTCGACGCCGCGACCCGTGCCGTGAACGAGTGGAACGCGGACCGCCTGTGGCCCAAGGGCTACGTGCGGGTCGAGGACGACGTGCTCGGCGTCTACGCCGAGCACACGGTCGACTACGAGCACGGCGTGTCCGACGCGCAGGTCGACCAGCACCTCGCGTGCGCGATCGCGACGAGCCTGCAGCTCTTCGAGTTCCTCGACGAGAAGTACCCGGAGCAGGCCGCCGAGGCGAAGGCCCTGCAGGAGCAGCGCGAGCAGGAGCAGGGCGAGGCGTGACCGACGAGCCGACCGCCGCGGGCCGGGCCTTCCAGGTCGACCTGCGCGGCGTCGTCGACCTGCTCGCCCGGCACCTGTACTCCGGCCCGCGCGTGTACCTGCGCGAGCTGCTGCAGAACGGGGTCGACGCGATCACGGCGCGCCGCGCGCACGACGCGGATGCCCCGGCCCGGGTGCGGCTGCGCCCCGGCCCGGGTGCGACGCTCGAGGTCACGGACACGGGCGTCGGGCTGACGCCCGCGCAGGCCGAGGAGCTGCTGGCGACGGTCGGGCGCTCGTCGAAGCGGGACCTGGACCTGGGGCTGGGCCGGGAGGAGTTCCTCGGCCAGTTCGGGATCGGGCTGCTGTCGGCGTTCATGGTGGCCGACGAGATCGAGCTGGTGTCGCGCTCCGCGACCGAGCCGGACGCGCCGCCGGTGCGGTGGGTCGGCTACGCCGACGGCCGGTACGACCTGTCGGTGCTGCCCGCGGACGCGGACGTGCCGGTCGGCTCGACGGTGCGCCTGCGGGCGCGCCGGGACGCGGAGCACTGGCTCGCGGCGGACACCGTCGTCGGGCTCGCGCAGGAGTTCGGCGGGCTGCTGCCCGTGGACGTGTCCGTCGAGGTGCCGCTGCCGGACCTGCCGGGCGCCGAGGGCGCGACCGCGTGGCGGCGGGTCTCGGAGCCGTCGCTGCCGTGGGCGGCGACCTACCCCGACGAGGCGGCGCGCACCGCCGCGCTCGCGGCGTACTGCGAGCGGACGCTGGGCTTCACGCCGCTCGCGCACATCGACCTGTCCGTGCCCCTCGCGGGCCTGTCCGGGGTGGCGTTCGTGCTGCCCACGGCGGTCCCGCCGGGGGCGGGCAGCCGGCACCGCGTGTACCTCAAGCGCATGCTGCTCGGCACGCACGTGGACGACCTGCTGCCGGAGTGGGCGTTCTTCGTGCGGTGCGTGGTCGACACGAGCGTGCTGCGGCCCACCGCGTCGCGCGAGCAGCTCTACGACGACGAGACGCTGCTGGCGACGCAGGAGGTCCTCGCGGCCCAGGTGCGGCACTGGACCGTCGCGGCGCTCACCGCCTCGTCGGGCTCGTCGGACGGGCCCGGGGCCTCCGCGGAGACGATCCGCCGGATCGTCTCGACGCACCACCTCGCGCTGCGCTCGCTCGCCGTGACCGACGACGAGGTGCTCGAGCTCGTCGCGCAGGTCCTGCCGTTCGAGACGACCGACGGCACCACGACCCTCGCGCAGGTCCGCGACCACGTCGGCGAGGTGGTCTACACCTCGCGCGTCGAGGACTTCCGCCGCGTCGCTCCCGTCGCCCGCGCCCAGGGCATGACGGTCGTCAACGCGGGCTACGTGTACGACGACGAGGTGCTCGCGCGGCTCGCGCGGCGGCCCGGCTGGCGCGTGCGGCAGCTCATGGCCGACGACGTGGCGCAGGTGCTCACGCCCATCGAGCCGCACCGCGAGCTCGAGGTGCTCGACCAGCTGCGCGCGGCGCAGGCCGTCGTGCAGCCCCTCGACTGCGGGCTGCTGGTGCGCCGGTTCGAGCCGGCCGAGGTGCCCGCGGTGCTGCTGCACGACCGGGACCGCGAGCACGCCGCGGACGTGCTGCGGACGGCCGCCGAGCGCCAGGACCTGTGGGGCGGGGTCCTCGCGGGCTTCGCCACCGGCGAGCAGGAGCCCGCGCGCCGCCTCGTCGTGAACGACGAGAACCCGACCGTGCGCCGCCTGCTCGCCGCCGACCCGGCGGACCCCGTGCTCGCCGCGGGCGTGCGCTCCCTGTACGTGACGGCCGTGCTGCTCGCGGGGGAGCCCCTGCGGCAGCGCGAGGCCGAGCTGATGAACGACGCGATGAGCGTGCTGCTCGAGGCGGGCCTGACGCGCCCGGCGCCCGAGCCCGAGACCCAGGAGGACGCGTGACCCGCACGATCGAGCAGGCCAACCGGGAGATCGCCCAGGTCGGCCGCATGCCGTACGGGCTGGCCCGGACCCAGGCCGCGGAGCAGCAGGTGCGGCTCGCGGAGACCGAGGGGCCGCGCCAGGTGCTGCCGTACGCGCTCAACGAGCTCGTCGAGGCGTACGTGTGGGGCAACGAGGTGGAGAAGGCGTACGTGCCGTTCACCAAGGCCGTGCGCCTGTACGACGAGGCGCCCGAGCTGTTCGACGCGCAGGACACCCACGGCCTGTTCTGGTCGTTCAAGTGGATGGTCGGGCACCTGTCGGACTACCCGACGATCCCCGCCGAGCAGATCGAGGCCACCCTCGCCGACATGGAGCGCCGGTACGCCGTCGCCGGGTACGGCCGGGACGCGATCGCCGGCCAGGCGTTCCAGTGGGCGCGCATGCGCGGCGCGGCGGAGGCCGACGCGCTGTTCGAGGAGTGGGTCCGCACCCCGCGCGACGAGTTCTCGCAGTGCCGGGCGTGCGACCCGGGCGACAAGGCGAACTACCTCGCGGAGCGCGGCGACCACGACGAGGCGGTCCGGCTCATCGAGTCCACGCTCGCCGACGGCGAGACGTGCGCGACCGAGCCCGCGGACATGCTCTCGACGCTCGCGCTGCTGCACCTCGACGCCGGGCGTGCCCGGGAGGCCGCCGCGGTGCACCGCCGTGCGGTGGCCGCGCTCGCGGGCACGTCGTCGGACATGTCGCACGCGCGCGGCAACCGGTTCCTGCTGCTCGCGCGCGGCGGGCAGACGGCGCGCGCGCTGCGGTCGCTCGCGGAGGACGCGCACCTCCTGCTCGAGGCGGACACGCCCGGTGCGCGGTTCCAGTTCCTCACCGACGTGGTCGCCGGGACCTCCGCGCTCCTGCCGGGGGCGGCGGACACGCCGGTCGCGCTCGACGGGATCCCGGCGACGGACCTCGCGGGCCTGCGCGACTGGTGCGTGCAGCAGGCCACCGCGCTCGCGGCGGGGTTCGACGCGCGCAACGGCACGGACAGGTTCGCCCGCACCCTCGTCGAGGCCCTCGAGACGCGGCCCGCCCCGGTGCCCCTCGACCTCGCGGTCATCCCGGCCGGTGCCGTGGACGGCACGCGCGGGGCGGCGGTCCCCGCGTCCGACGGGATCGACGTCGGGCCGCTCGGTCCGCTCGGGTCCGACCCGACCTCGATCCCCGGGTTCGACGGCCCGGTCGAGACGGCCGCGGAGCGCGCCGAGCGCCTCGTCGCGGCGGGCGACCTCGTCGGCGCCGCCTCCGCGTGGCTCGAGGCGTCCGCGGACGCCGAGGCGCAGGGCCGCCTCGGGGACGCGGGCCTCGCGCTCGCCGAGGCCGCGCGCTGCGCGCAGGAGGCCGGCGACGAGGACGGCGCCGCCTCGACCTACCCCGCGGCGGTCGCCCGGATGCGCGCCGGGGGAGTGCCGCCGGAGACGACGACCCGGGTCGTCGTCGCGTGGGCGCCCGTCGCGGCCGCGACCGGGACGACCGACGCCGTGCTCCCCGTGATCGACGCGGTCGTCGCCGACCTCGACGCCGCCGACCGGGCGCCGCTGGACCTGTCGTCCCCGTCGCGCCCGGCCGGGTTCGACGACGCGATGTACGCCGAGCAGGTCGAGCGGGCCCGGGGCTGCGCCCGCGCCGAGCTCCACGACACGGCGGCGCGCGTCCTCGCGTCGCTCGGCCCGGACCGGGTCGACGACGCCCTCGCCCGCGCGACGCGCGCCGCGGAGTCGTTCGGCAACCTCGGCTACGCGGCCGACGCCGCGCACGCGTTCCTGCTCGCGGGCCGCCTGCACGAGGGTCTCGGGCACGTCGACGAGGCGGTGTGGTGCTTCGAGTCGGCGATGGAGGGCTTCGACCTCGCGTGCCTGCCCGCCCAGCGCGGCGACGCGGCCTCGGCCCTGGTGGCGGTCCTGCGCGCCGCGGGCCGCGACGACCAGGCGGAGACGGTCCTGCGCACCCTCACCCGCTGACCCCGACCGACCCCGGCGGCCCCGCCCGCCGGGGTCGGTCGTGCGTCCCCGGGTCGGTCGTGCGTCTCTCGCTGGGTCGTGCAGTCATCCGCGCGACCCAGCGAGGAACTCACGACTCCGCGCCCGGGCCGTCCACAGGGCGCGCGGAACGCCGGACGCGGCATGTCCGGTCTGGGTAGATTCCTCGCCATGCGTCTACAGGGGGCACTGGCGGCGGCACTGGTCCTGACGGCACTCGGCCTCACGGCCTGCAGCGACGACGACCTCGTCCCCCCCCCCCCCGCCACCACCACCCGGCCCCCGGCGACCCCTTCACCGACACCGTCGCCCACGCCGACTCCGACGCCGACGGCCGAGGGGTTCGACGCCACCGTCCCGCCGGAGCCCCCCGAGGCGCTCGGAGGGCCGCCCTCTCCCGAGGCCGCCTCGGAGGTCGCGCAGTACTTCATCTCGCTGTTCCCGTACGCGCAGGCCACCGGCGACCTCGAGGCGTGGTCGACGCTGAGCGGCAGGTACTGCGACTACTGCGCCAACGCACAGCGCATGGTCGAGGACCTCGTCGCAGCGAACCAGCACTCCACAGGGGGCCGGATCCAGGTCACGGAGGCACGGGCGTCGGAGCTCAAGGCCGGGGAGTACGGCGTGCTCCTCTGGTTCACGGAGCACCCGTCGCAGACCCTCGACGCCGACGGCCGAGTCGTCGAGGACTTCCCCGAGACCGCACGGGTGTCCGCGGACATGCACGTCGTCTGGCGTGACTCGGGCTGGTCCGTCGAGGCGGCTGCGGTCGAGCTGCTCGGCCAGTCCTGATGCGGTCGTGGTTCCGCGTCGCGGCGCTCGTCGGTGCCGTGGTCGTCGTGGTGCTCTGCGGGCCGCCCGCTGTGGCCGGGCGCTCCTGGACGCCTGGTGACGACACGGTCAAGGTCATGGCGTGGCAGGGGGAGCGGGAGTACCGGGACTTCCTGCGGTCCGACCCTGCTCGTCAGCTCAAGGACTTCAAGCGGTCGGCGGCGTGCCTCTACCCGCCTGCGGCGTCGCGGCCGTGCCCGCAGCTCGACCCGTCACTCCCACCTTTGTCGCTCACCTGCGAGGGCGGGGCGCCGGTGCCGCCGCTGTGGCGCAGGGACCGCGTCTCCGTCGAGGACGAGTTCGGTGACGACTGGTACGTGTACGTCGACTGGTCGTGCCCCGAGGACCTCTTCCCGCCGTTCACCGAGGAGGACCTGCGTGCGCTCGAGGTCGCGGCGCTCCCCGTGCACCACCAGCCGGCAAGCGGTCCGATCCTCGTCCGCAAGCCGACGATCGTGTTCGCCGAGCCCGAGGAGCGCGAGCTCCACGCGGTGCTCTTCGGCGAGTACGGCGTCGACGTCGTCGTGACCCCCCGGTCGTACGCGTGGGACTTCGGCGACGGCGCCACGCTGACGACGGTCGAGCCCGGCCGGCCCTACCCGGACTTCGACATCACGCACACGTACCGCGAGCCCGGGTCGCACGCGATCAGCCTCACCACCGCGTGGTCGGGCCGCTACCGGTTCGAGGACGACCCCTCGGGGCGGTGGCGGGACGTCGAGGGCACGGTGCACACGGTCGACGTCGGCGACCCGTTCGAGGTGGTCGAGCTCCGCAGCCGCCTGGTCGGGAGCTGACCCGGCACGGAGGTCGTGCGTCCCGCGTCGGGTCGTGCGTTGCTCGTGGAGTCGTGCAGTCGACTGCACGACCTGGCGAGAGACGCACGACCTCGCGGGTCGTGTCGGTGCTGGGGTGGAGGGTGGGGGGATGGGTGAGGAGCTGCCGGAGCTGCTGGTGCCGGACGCCGCCGCGTGGCGGGCCTGGTTGGCCGAGCACCACACGCAGCCGACGGGCGTCTGGCTCGTGCTGCACAAGAAGGGCGGCGACGTCACGTCGCTGACCTACGTGCAGGCGGTCGAGGAGGCCCTGTGCTTCGGCTGGATCGACGGGCAGGCGCGCCGACGCGACGCGCACAGCAGCGTCCAGCGGATGACGCCGCGCCGGCCCCGCAGCGCGTGGTCGGCCGTCAACGTCGAGCGGGCCGAGCGGCTCGAGCGCGAGGGCCGGATGCACGACGCCGGCCGGGCGCAGGTCGCCGCGGCCCGGGCGGACGGCCGGTGGGACGCCGCGTACCGGGGCCCGGCGAGCATCGAGGTGCCCGACGACCTCCTGGCGGCTCTCGACGCCGTGCCCGCGGCGCGCGCGTGGTGGGACGCCCTGACGTCCGCGAACCGCTTCGCGGTGCTGTACCGGGTGGGTGAGGCGAAGCGGCCCGAGACCCGCGCGCGGCGGATCGCGACGTTCGTCGCCGACCTCGCCGAGGGCCGCACGCCCTACCCGCAGAAGCGCCGCCCGGACGGCCTCTGACCCGCACGGCCTCTGACCCGCACGGCGCCGGGCACGCCACGGCCCCGCCACCCGGGACCGTGGGTGACGGGGCCGTGGCGTCGGTGGGTCAGCGCACGATGCAGGCGCTGCCGTTGAGCGTCGCGTCGGTCACGGAGCCGGGCGAGCCGGAGCCGATGAAGCCGAAGGACACGGCGTTGTGGTGGGCGATCGTGGCGTTCCACGCGACGTTCTTCGCGGAGACCACGTTGCCGGACTGCGAGGCCTCGGCGTTCCAGGCCTGCTGGATCTTGGCGTCACCGCGGAACTTCCACGAGACGTTCCAGCCGTTGAGCGGCTCCATCGTCGCGTTGAAGACGGTCACGGTGCCCTGGAACCCACCGGGCCAGGAGTTCGACACGTCGACCTCGAGCTCGCACGTCGCGTCGCCCGGGACGTCCGGCGTCGGCGACGTGTCGGGGGTCGGCGAGGTGTCCGGGCTCGGGCTGGTGTCCGGCGTCGGCGACTCGTCCGGCGTCGGCGACCCGTCGGGCGTCGGGGACTCGTCGGGCGTCGGCGAGGTGTCCGGGGTGGGCGTCGTGCCCGGGTCCGGGTTGCCGCCGCCGAAGTCGACGTCCACGCAGTTGTAGAACGACTCGGGGCTGTCCGTGCGCTCCCAGATGTTGAACAGGACGTGCTTGCCGGACTTGTTCGACGGCAGCTTCACGTTCCACCAGTACTCGGGGCCGGCGGGGCCACCGTCGCGCAGCGGCGGGTCGAGCACGCGGTCGAACGGCGCGGGCTCGAGGTCGTCCCAGCCGATCGGTTCGTTCTGGTTCCAGCCGTCCTTCGTGATCCACGTGGTGAACCAGCCCGGGTGCCGCGCCACTGCGGCGTACTGGAACGTGATCGTCTGGCCGGGCGACACCTTCGTCGTGGGCCAGGCGGACGACGGCGTGTTGTAGGACGCGAAGCGCGCGTCGGGACCGCAGAGCTTGCCGTCGGCGATCGTGTCGTGGCGACCGGCGATCGTGCCGAGCAGGTTGCCGTACCAGTTGTAGAACGAGTAGTTGCCCTCGTTGTTGAAGGCGTTGACGCACGCGGCGTTGCGCGGCTTCATGTTGCCGGCCTCGCCCGCGGCCTGACCGCCGGCCAGGCCGTCCTCGTAGCAGGCGTACGTGCGGGTCGGAGGGTTCGTCAGGCCACCGTGCGCCTGGGCCGCCGTCGGGATGACCACCAGCGCGGTCGTCCCGGCGACGACCACGGCGAGGCGGCGCCACGTGCGGCGGCGGAAGAGTTGCCGTTGCATGGGGTACCTCTCGTGCGAGCGGCGTCGGTCGCCGCGAGGACACGGCACCGTGCGCGGTGCCACACCAGCGGGGGTCGGTGCCCCTTCAGGCTGCGGGGCGTTCCGAGGCCGGACAACCGCACGAAACGATTCCGACGGCCGCGACCTGCGCTTCCACGGCGACCGGGCGACGCCGGCGCCGGCCGCCGGGACGTGGTCACGGTCGACCGGGTGCCGGCTGCTCGTCGCCGGTCGGTGCCTCGCTCCGCGGGGTCAGGCCTCGCCCGCGAGGGTCGCGAGCACGCCCTCGCCGTACCGCTCGAGCTTCGTCGCGCCGACCCCGCCGACCGTGCCGAGCTCCTCGACCGTCGACGGCCGGCGCAGCACGATGTCCCGCAGCGTCGCGTCGTGGAACACCACGTACGCGGGCACGCCCTGCTCCTTGGCGACCCCCGCGCGCCACGCGCGCAGCCGCTCGAACAGCGCGAGCTGGTCACCGTCCAGGTCCGCGGCAGCCTTCGACGACGAGCCCGACGAGCCGCCCGACGAGGACGACGAGCGCCGCCGCGTCCGCTCCGGCTCGGTGCGCAGCAGCACCGGGCGCTCGCCGCGCAGCACCTCGCCCGACCCGTCGGTGAGCTGCAGCGTCCCGTACCCCTCGGTGTCGACGCCGAGCAGCTCCGCCGCGACGAGCTGGCGCACCACGCCGCGCCACTGGACGTCCGACAGCTCGGTGCCGATGCCGAACGTCGACAGCGCGTCGTGCCCGAGCTGCGCGACGCGCGTCGTGCGCTTGCCGCGCAGCACGTCGACCACGTGCCCCACGCCGTACCGCTGCCCGCGCTGCGCCATCCGCACCACGGTCGACAGCAGCTTCTGCGCGGCGACCGTGCCGTCCCACGTCTGCGGCGGCGTCAGGCACGTGTCGCAGTTGCCGCACGGCTCGGCCTGCTGACCGAAGTAGTTGAGGAGCTGCACGCGCCGGCAGGACGCCGTCTCGCACAGCGCCAGCATCGCGTCGAGGTGCTGGGTGAGCCGCCGCCGGTGCGCGGCGTCGCCCTCGGAGGTGTCGATGAGCCGGCGCTGCTGCACCACGTCCGCCAGGCCGTACGCCATCCACGCGGTCGACGGCAGCCCGTCACGCCCGGCGCGCCCGGTCTCCTGGTAGTACCCCTCGACGGACTTCGGCAGGTCGAGGTGCGCGACGAACCGCACGTCCGGCTTGTCGATGCCCATGCCGAACGCGATGGTCGCGACCATGACGATCCCGTCCTCGCGCAGGAACCGCGCCTGGTTGCGGGCGCGGACCTGGCGGTCGAGGCCCGCGTGGTACGGCAGCGCGGGGATCCCCTGCGCGACGAGGAACTCGGCGGTCTGCTCGACCGACGCGCGCGACAGGCAGTAGACGATCCCCGCGTCGCCCGCGTGCTCGGTGCGCAGCAGCTCGAGGAGCTGGGCGCGCGGGTTGTCCTTCGGCACGATCCGGTACTGGATGTTGGGCCGGTCGAAGCTCGCGACGAAGTGCCGCGCGTCCTCGAGCTGCAGGCGCTGCGCGATCTCCTGGTGGGTGGCCGCGGTGGCCGTCGCGGTGAGCGCGACGCGCGGCACGTCCGGCCAGCGCTCGTGCAGCATCGACAGGCGCAGGTAGTCCGGCCGGAAGTCGTGGCCCCACTGCGACACGCAGTGCGCCTCGTCGATCGCGAACAGCGCGACCGTGCCGCGGTCCAGCAGCTCGACGGTCTCCGGCACGTTGAGGCGCTCGGGCGCCAGGTAGAGCAGGTCGAGCTCGCCCGCGAGGTACGCCTCCTCGACCTCGCGGCGCTGCCACGCCTGCTGGGTCGAGTTGAGGAACCCGGCACGCACGCCGAGCGCGGACAGCGCGTCGACCTGGTCCTGCATGAGGGCGATCAGCGGGGAGACGACGACGCCGGTGCCCTCGCGCACGAGTGCGGGCACCTGGTAGCAGAGCGACTTGCCGCCACCGGTCGGCATGAGCACCAGGGCGTCCCCGCCCGCGACGACGGTGTCGATGATCTCCGCCTGGTCGCCGCGGAACTCGTCGTACCCCCACACCCGGCGCAGCACCTCGAGGGACGTGCCGGCCGCCGCGGCCGCCGCCCGCGCGGGCGTGGCCGACGAGCGCGGGCGCGCCGGTCCGCGCGTCGTCGCGGCCACCGCCGTCGCGAGCTCGCCGGACCCCGCGTCGTGCGGCACGCCGTGCGCCCACGCGTCCGGCAGGTCCGGCGGCGCGTCGTCGTAGAACGGGTCGTACGGCGGCTCGTCGGGCCACGGCTCGCCGCCGGGGACGTCCAGGAGGGGCGAGTCGTCGGGATGCACGCGCCCACCCTACGAGCCCCGGCCCACACGACCGCCGGGAGTCCACACCCCTGTCGTCGCCGCTGCCGCCACCCGTGCGGCCGGGCGGGCGCGGCGCGGCTTGCCCGCCACCGCCGGGTCCGTAGGGTGGGCCGCGTGGGAACCGCACTCGTCACCGGCGCGTCCGCCGGCCTGGGCCTGGAGTTCGCCTGGCAGCTCGCCACGGCCCGGCACGACCTCGTCCTCGTCGCGCGCGACGAGGCCCGCCTGACGCGGCTCGCCGCGCAGCTCGAGGCCGCCGCCGGCATCCGCGCGGAGGTCCTCGTCGCCGACCTCACCGACCACGCGCAGGTCGAGCGCGTCGCCGACCGGCTGCGCGACGACGAGCGCCCGGTGGGGCTCCTGGTCAACAACGCGGGCCTGGGGCTCAACCAGCGCTTCGTCGGCGGCGACCTGGAGCGCGAGGACCGCGCGCTCGACCTCATGGTCCGCACCCCGATGGTCCTGTCGCACGCCGCCGCGGGGGCGATGGTCCGACGAGACCGCGGGGCGATCCTCAACGTCGCGTCGATCGCCGCGCTGCTCGCGTCCGGCACGTACTCGGCGCACAAGGCGTGGGTGCGCTCGTTCACCGAGGGCCTCGCGGTCGAGCTCGAGGACACCGGCGTGACCGCGACGGTGCTGTGCCCCGGCTTCGTGCGCACCGAGTTCCACGAGCGCGGCGCGATCGACGTGTCCGCCTACCCGGACCTCGCGTGGCTCGACGCGGAGGACGTGGTGGCGCGCGCGCTCGCGGACGTGCGCCGCGGCGTCGTGATCTCCACCCCGAGCCTGCGCTACCGCTCGGTCGCGGCGGTCGCGCGGCTCGCGCCGCGCAGCGCCGTGCGGGCCGTCGGCCGCTACCGCAAGGCGATCGAGCGCCGCGGGGAGCCCGGCCCCGACGAGGCTGCGGACACCACCCGCTGAGCGCCCCACGCGGCGGTAGCCTTCCCGCGTGACCGACACCCTCGCCGCCAGCCCCCGCGACCAGCTCCTCACGCTCATCAAGGACCTCGCCGTCGTGCACGGCAAGGTCACGCTCTCGTCTGGCCGCGAGGCCGACTACTACGTGGACCTGCGTCGCGTCACGCTGCACCACCGCGCGGCCCCGCTGATCGGCCACCTCATGCTCGACCTGCTCGAGGAGGTCGGCCTGGGCACCGCCGAGGTCGACGCGGTCGGCGGGCTCACGCTCGGTGCGGACCCGGTCGCGACCGCGGTCCTGCACGCCGCCGCGAGCCGCGGCCAGGACGTCGACGCGTTCGTCGTCCGCAAGGCCGGCAAGGCGCACGGGCTGCAGCGCCGCATCGAGGGCCCCGACGTCACGGGCCGGCGCGTCGTCGTGCTCGAGGACACGTCCACCACGGGCGGCTCCGCGATCACCGCGGTCGAGGCCGTGCGCGAGGCGGGCGGCGAGGTCGCGGGCGTCGCGGTCATCGTCGACCGCGGCACGGGGGCGCGCGAGGCCATCGAGGCCCTGGGCGTGCCGTACCACTTCCTGTTCGACCTGGCCGACCTCGGCCTGGCCTGACCCGGCGCCGGTCCGGGCAGGGCACCTCCAGCGGCGCGACGAAGGAGTCGAGATGGGCGTCGACGGCTTCCCGGACCCGGGCGGCTTCCCCAGCGTGGGCGGGATCCTCGCCATCGGCGTCGCGCTGATGGTGGTGGTGGTCGTCGTCGGGCTCGTCTCCCACCGGCGCCACCAGAAGGCGCTCGACGAGTGGGTCGCCGCGCGTCGCTGGCGGCGCCTGCCCGACGACCGCTCCCTGGTGAGCCGCTGGCACGGCACGCCGTTCGGCACCGGTGACTCGCGCAAGGCGACGAACCTGCTCACCGGCACGTTCCAGGGCCGCGAGGTCCTCTCGTTCGAGTACTCGTACGAGACGTCGAGCACCGACGCGGACGGCAAGCGCACGACGACGACGCACCGGTTCCACGTCGTCACGCTGCCGCTCCCGGCGTTCCTGCCGAACCTCGAGGTGACGCCCGAGTCGGTCGGGTCGCGCCTGGCCACGGCGTTCGGCAAGCACGACCTGGACGTCGAGTCCGACGAGTTCAACCGCCGGTTCGTCGTGCGGGCCACCGACCCGGCCGTGGCGCACGCGATCCTGCACCCGCGGCTCGTCGAGCGGCTGCTGCGCGAGGGGCGCACGTCGTGGCGCATCGAGGGCACCAGCGTCCTGACCTGGGCGCCGGGCCGCACCGACCTCGGTGCGCTCGACCGGCGCATCGCGCTGGTCACGGCGATCGCGGACGCGGTGCCGCGGCACGTGTGGCTCGACCACGGGCACGACCCGCTCGCCCGCTGACCTCACCCGGACGCGTGCCCGCAGTCCGGGCCGCCGGGGCCCGCGCGCCCGGTACGCTTCGGACATCCCCGACCCCGAGGAGTCCTCGTGCCCGCTGGAGCCATCGCCGCGATCGTCGTGGCGGCCGTCGTCGTCATCGTCCTGCTGTGGGCGATCGCGCAGTACAACGCGCTGGTCCGGCTGCGGAACCTCGTGCAGGAGTCGTGGCGCCAGATCGACGTCGAGCTGCACCGTCGGCACGACCTGATCCCGAACCTCGTCGAGACCGTCAAGGGCTACGCGGCGCACGAGCGCGCGGTGTTCGACGAGGTGACGCGCGCCCGCGCCGCGGCGGCGGGGACGACCGGCTCGGTCGCCGAGCAGGCCGTGCAGGAGAACCAGCTGACGCAGGCCCTGGGCCGGCTGTTCGCGGTCGCCGAGAACTACCCGGTGCTCCGCGCGAGCGAGAACTTCCAGCAGCTGCAGAACGAGCTGTCGACGACGGAGGACCGGATCGCGGCGGCGCGGCGGTTCTACAACGCGAACGTCCGCAGCCTGAACACGAAGATCGAGACGTTCCCGACCAACGTCATCGCGAACATGTTCCACTTCGAGCGCGCCGAGTACTTCGAGGTCCAGGACCCCCAGGTCCGCCAGGCCCCCACGGTCCAGTTCTGACCTGACCGACTCCCGACGAAGGCCGGCCGCCCCCAGGGCGCCGGCCTTCGCCGTCCCCACCCCGCGCCCGGTCCCGTCCCTCTGCGCGCCGACCCTTCCCGCCGAGTGCGCCCGTTCCCGCGCGACTGCGCCCGCCCGGCGTACGCACCCGCGCGGGAACGGGCGCGCTCGGCGTTCGGGGTCAGGGGAGGAGGGACGGGAGGGTGAGGGCGGTGGTCGTGACCGCGAGGGTGGCGGCGATCTCGCCGAACCCGATCGCCTTCGGGCTGGGCCAGGGGCGGCGGCGCGGGACGAGGACGGCGCGCGCGAGCAGGGCGAGGGCGACGACGACGAGCGCGACCGCCGCGCCGGTGCCACCGGACCGCCCGTCGGCGAGCCGGGCCACCAGCACGGCCCCCGCGGCCAGCACGAGCACCGCGTGCCAGCCGGCCGACACCGCGAGCACCGCGCGGCTGCCGCGCTCGCGCAGCAGCGTCTTCACGTAGGGCACGGTGCCGAGGAAGTACCCGGCCAGCACGGCGGTGACGGCCCAGGCGGCGGTGTCGTCGGCGCCCGGCGGCACCCACGTGCCGGTGAGCGCGGTCGCGGGCGGCGTGCCGTCACGCCCGAGCCCCGCGGACACCACGGTCATGAGCACGGCCGCCCCGACGGTCACGCCGTCGTTGAGCCACGACCGGTCGGCGCGCCGCAGCGAGCACGCCAGGCTCGTCGCGAGCAGCACCCCGTAGACGGGGGCCCACCGCAGCAGGCCGGGCGCGGCCGCCAGGAGCGTGCCGCCGAGCACGACGACCGCGATCCCGTACGCGCGCACGGGCGGGAGGTAGCGCGGTCGTCGGGACGCGCGCAGCCACAGCCCGGTCGCGTGGAACGCGAGGTACGCGACGAGCCACGTGACGAGCAGGAGGCCGTTGCGCCAGGTCGGGGACGTCAGGGCCGCGCCGACGAGCACGGGCACGACGAGCATGGCCCAGGCCCCGTGCTCGCGCGGGACCCACCCGGGCCCGCGACGGCGCGCGGCGGGCCGGCGCGCCGGGGCACCCGCGTCCGGGGGAGTGGTCGGTGCGGGAGGGGTGGGCATGGGCGCAGGATCGCCCGCTTGCGCCCGGTCCGCACCGGGACCAAGGTCCCGGTCCGCACCCGGTGGGTGTCGGCGGTGCGGGCCGTGCAGCCGGTCAGACGCGGTCGACGAGGTCCGCGACGGAGCTGACGATCTCGGACGGGCGGAACGGGTACCGCTCGACGTCCTCCGGCCGGGTCGACCCCGTGAGCACCAGGAACGTGCGCAGACCGGCCTCGATGCCGGCGATCACGTCGGTGTCCATGCGGTCGCCGACCATCGCGGTGGTCTCGGAGTGCGCGCCGATCCGGTTGAGCGCGGTGCGCATCATGATCGGGTTCGGCTTGCCGACGAAGTACGGGGCGCGGCCGGTCGCCGCCTGGATCATCGCGGCGACGGCGCCCGTGGCGGGCAGGTCGCCCTCGACGGACGGGCCCGTGACGTCCGGGTTGGTGCAGATGAACCGTGCGCCGCCCTGGATGAGGCGGATGGCCTTGGTGATCGCCTCGAACGAGTACGTGCGGGTCTCACCGATGACGACGAAGTCCGGCTCGGCGGCCGTCAGCGTGTAGCCCGCCTCGTACAGGGCCGTCGTCAGGCCGGCCTCGCCGATCACGTACGCCGACCCGGTGGGCATCTGGTTCACGAGGAACTGCGCCGTCGCGAGCGCGGAGGTCCACAGCGCGCCCTCGGGGATGTCGATGCCCGAGCGCGCGAGCCGCGCGCGCAGGTCACGCGGCGTGAAGATCGAGTTGTTCGTCAGGACGAGGAACGGGCGCTCCGCGTCCCGCAGCGCGCGCACGAACTCCGCGGCGCCCGGCACGGCGATGCCCTCGTGCACGAGGACGCCGTCCATGTCGGACAGCCAGGCCCGGATCTCAGCCGTCACCGAAGGTCCTCCGCTCGACGTCGGAGCGCTCCTCGGGCTCGTCGTACCGCTCGTCGCGGCTGCGCCGCTTCTGGCGCCAGACCTCGATCACCATCGGCAGGACGGAGACGAGGACGACGACGACGAGGAGCGCCTCGATGTTGTTCTTGACGAACGTGATGTTCCCGAGCGCGTACCCCAGGAGCGTCACGCCCACACCCCACAGCAGCGCGCCGATGACGTTGAACGACACGAAGTGCCGGTAGCGCATGTTCCCGACGCCCGCGGCGACGGGGGCGTAGGTGCGCACGATCGGCACGAAGCGCGCGACGATGATCGTCCGGCCGCCGTACTTGTCGAAGTACGCGTACGTCTGGTCGATGTACGCCTGCTTGAAGATCCGCGAGTCGGGCTTGCTGAACACCTTGGGGCCGAGCTTGCGCCCGATGAGGAACGCCGTCTGGTCGCCGAGGAACGCGGCGAGGAAGATCAGCAGGCACAGCAGCCACACCGGGAAGTCGAGGACGTCCTGCGCGACGAGCGCGCCGGCGGTGAACAGCAGCGAGTCGCCCGGCAGGATCGGGAACAGCAGGCCCGTCTCGATGAACACCACGACGACGATGCCGATCAGCGCGTAGCTGCCGAACGACGAGATCAGGTGGTCGGCGTCGAGGAAGTCGGGCCCCAGGGCCGGGACCGGACCCGCGGCGAGGACCTGCGCGGTCGTCGTGAGCATGATGTCCAGCCTACGGGGCGTCGGGTGTGGGGCATGTGCCCGGTCCGTGACGTTCGCACGACGACGCAGGCCGCTGCCCCGGGCACGTGACGGACCTCACGGGGCGCGCGCGGGTTCGTCGTGCGCCGCCGTGTCCCTCCCGGTACGTCCGGTGCCCCGGGCTACGGTGGGCGCCGTGGAGGAGTCCGAGGTCGGCGTCCCGCCGTGGCCGGGAGGCCCCGCGGCGTGGCCCGACGACCCGCACTACGACCCGGACCTGCTCGCGCACGGCGACCGGCGCAACGTCGTCGACCGGTACCGCTACTGGAGCCTCGAGGCGATCGTCGCGGACCTCGACACCCGCCGGCACGCGTTCCACGTCGCCATCGAGAACTGGCAGCACGACCTCAACATCGGCTCGGTGGTGCGCACCGCGAACGCGTTCCTCGCCGCGCGCGTGCACGTCGTCGGGCGCCGCCGCTGGAACCGCCGCGGCGCCATGGTCACCGACCGCTACCAGCACGTCCAGCACCACGCGGGCATCGCCGACCTCATCGCCTGGGCGAACGCCGAGGACCTGCCCGTGCTGGGGGTCGACAACCTGCCGGGGTCCGTGCCGCTCGAGGGGTACCCGCTGCCGCGCGCGTGCGTCCTGCTGTTCGGCCAGGAGTCCGTCGGGCTGTCCGACGAGGCGCGCGCCGCGGCCGTCGACGTCCTGCACATCGCGCAGTTCGGGTCGACGCGGTCCATCAACGCGGGCGCCGCGGCCGCGATCGCGATGCACTCCTGGGTCGTCCAGCACGCCGAGCTGCCCGCCCCCGCGGACCGCTGACCCGCCCACCGGCGCGCCCGACCCCGGTCACCGCGCGTCCATGGGAAGGACGTCCCGGCACCCGCGACGACGGGTAGTGGCAGACTCGGAGCCGACACCACCCCCATCCAGCCACAGGAGTTGTGAGCGCATGGCCATCGCCACCCCCGAGGTATACGCGGAGATGATCGACCGGGCCAAGGCGGGCAAGTTCGCCTACCCGGCCGTCAACATCACGTCGTCCCAGACCGTCACCGCCGCCATCCAGGGCTTCGCGGAGGCCGAGTCGGACGGCATCATCCAGGTCTCCGTCGGCGGTGCGGAGTACGCGTCCGGCTCGACGATCAAGGACCGCATCGCCGGTTCGCTCGCGCTCGCGGCCTACGCGCGCGAGGTCGCGAAGAACTACGACGTGACCATCGCGCTGCACACCGACCACTGCGTCAAGAAGAACCTCGACTCCTGGGTCCGCCCGCTGCTCGCCCTCGAGGCCGAGCAGGTCAAGCGCGGCGAGAACCCGACCTTCCAGTCGCACATGTTCGACGGCTCGGACATCCCGCTCGAGGAGAACCTCGTCATCGCTGCGGAGCTCCTCGAGCTCTCGCAGGCCGCGCGCACGATCCTCGAGATCGAGGTCGGCGTCGTCGGTGGCGAGGAGGACGGCCACGAGGCCGAGATCAACGAGAAGCTCTACACGACGGCCGAGGACGGTCTCGCGACGGTCCGCGCGCTCGGCGCCGGCGAGAAGGGCCGCTACCTGACGGCCCTCACGTTCGGCAATGTGCACGGCGTGTACAAGCCGGGTGCCGTGAAGCTGCGCCCGTCGATCCTCGCGGACATCCAGAAGGCCGTCGGCGACGAGATCGGCAAGGAGAGCCCGTTCGACCTCGTGTTCCACGGCGGCTCGGGCTCGACGGCCGAGGAGATCGCCGAGGCGGTCGACAACGGCGTCATCAAGATGAACATCGACACGGACACGCAGTACGCGTTCACGCGTCCGGTCGCCGGCCACATCTTCACCAACTACGACGGTGTGCTGAAGGTGGACGGCGAGGTCGGCAACAAGAAGGCGTACGACCCGCGTGCGTGGGGCAAGCTGGCCGAGGCCGGCATGGCCGCGCGCATCGTCGAGGCGTGCCAGCAGCTGCGCTCGGCGGGCCAGAAGATCCGCTGACCCTCGCAGGGCTCGCGCACCACGCGCACACCACGAGCCGCCGCGGTCCCTCTCGGACCGCGGCGGCTCGTCGCTCGTAGGGCCCCTCAGGGAGTCGTGTCGGGGGCGACGGGCTGGAACTCCCGCTCGTCGGTCCCCTCCACGACGTCCAGCAGCTCGCCGATCCGCGTGACCTCCAGCAGGAAGCGCACGGTCGGCGGGACGCGCAGCAGCTTCACACGGTGCTGCGAGCGGATCGACAGGCGCGCGAGGAACGCGACGCCCGACGAGTCCATGAACGTGACGTGGTGCGCGTCCACCTCGATCGGCAGACCCGCGTTCTCGGCCTCGGTGGTGGCCTCGTGCAGCTCGGGACCGAGGTCGGCGTCGACCTCCCCGGACAGGACGATCCTCGTCGCGTCCGCCCCGACGATCACGTGGACGCCCCCCTGCTCCCCGCCACCAGGTGACGCGGAGCGCGTCGGGCCGGCCGTCGGCTGGACGGGCCCGCCCTCCATCGTGCTGTTACCGTCGCGCACGGTGCTCCTTCCGCGAGTGGCGACGTCCAGACGACGTCGCACCCGTTCGGCACGCTAGACGATCGGAGGTGGTGGTGGTCAACACCCCGGGCACGACCCGCGAGTCCGGAACCGCTGGGGACGCCGTGGTCGGTGCCCCGGCGGACCGTGCGCCGGGCCTCGCCGACGTCCCGTCGGCCGCGCTCCTGGCGCGCGCGCTGGAGTCGACGATCGTGCCCTACGCGCTGTGCGAGCCCGACCTGAGCGTCGTGTGGGCGAACGCGGCCTTCGAGCGCGCCACGGGGTACGACGCCGCGGGCGCCCGGGCCCGGCAGCGCGACCCGGTGCCCGAGAAGGCCCGCCGGCACGGCGAGATGCAGGCGCTGCGGGCCCGCCTCGCGCAGGGCGAGCCGACCACCGCCGAGCTGTCCATCCCGCGCGCCGACGGGACGCTGTTCCCGTGCCGCGTGCACTTCGCGCCCGTGCGCCCCGCGGACGACGCGGAGGTCACGCACTGGGTCGCCGCGTTCGAGGACCGCACCGAGCGGGTCACGCACGACGAGCAGCAGGCGGCGATCGTCGAGGCGGAGCGCCGCGAGCGGCGCAGCGTGAGCATCATCGTGCAGGTCTCGGACCTGCTCATGGACGTCACCGACCGCGCGACGCCGTTGCACGAGATCGCGACGCTGCTGCGCCGGTCCGTGGTGGCGTGGGCGACGTTCTACGTCAACGACGGCGGTCTGCGCCCGGTCGACGAGACGAGCGAGCTGCGGCCCCCGTCGGGGCGCGGCAGCCGGCACGGGGAGCACCGGCGCCCGGACGGCGGGGACGTGGAGCACGCGGCGCAGGACGCCGTGCAGGAGCTGCTCGACGGCGACCGCGACCGTCCCGTCGAGCTGGACCTGGACCGCGAGTACCCGCGTGCGAGCGCGTCGCACTGGCTCGCGGAGCGCGTGGCGTCCGAGGCGGGCGACGTGCCGCTGCCGCGCAGCGCGTTCGTCGTGCCCGTGCCCGGGCGCCGCCGGGTCATCGGCGTGCTCGTCGTGCTGCCCCGGCCCGAGGCGGGCGGCCGGGTCGAGGAGTCGACGACGACGGTGCTCGAGCTCATCGCGCGCCGCGTGGGCCTGGTGCTGGACAACGCGCGGCTGTACGACCGCGAGCACCGGCTCGCGGAGACGCTCCAGCGCGCGATGCTCCCGCAGCAGGCGGAGGTCGACGGTCTCGACGTGTGGACGTACTACGCGCCGAACTCCGAGAACGCGCAGGTCGGCGGCGACTGGTACGACGTGCTGCAGATCGAGCAGGACGTCGTCGGGGTCGTCATCGGCGACGTCGTGGGGCACGACGTGGAGGCCGCGGCCGCGATGGGCCAGCTGCGCTCCGTGGTGCGGTCGTACGCGTACGACGTGACGCTGCCCGGCCCCGTGCTGGAGCGCGTCGACCAGCTCGTCGCGGGCATGCGGATCCCGCGCGCCGCGGGCCTGGTGCTGTCGACGCTGCACCGGCTCGGGGACCGCTGGCTGCTGCGCTGGTCGCGCGCCGGGCACCTGCCGGTGCTGCACGTGCGCGGCGGGCAGGTGCAGCAGCTCCTCGGTGCGAGCGGCCCGCTCATCGGCTTCGGCACGGGCGAGCGCGGGACGGCCGAGCTCGAGCTGGCGCCCGGCGACGTGCTCGTCTACCACACGGACGGGCTGGTCGAGCGGCGCGACCGGGACCTGCGCGAGGGCCTGGACGCGCTCGCGCGCGTCGTGTCCGGCGTGACCGCGCGGGACTCCGCGGGCATCGGCGAGGAGCTGCTGTCGCGGCTCGCGGACCACCCGGAGGACGACGTCGCGGTCGTCGTCGTGCGCGTGCCCGACCCGAACGACGTCGCGCAGCGCGGCCGCAGCCCGCGTCGGCGCCGCTGGTCGCTGCCCAGCGAGGCCGCGTCCGTGGGCCGCGCCCGGCACGCGGTGGTCCGCACGTGCCACGCGTGGGACATGCCCGACGCGTCGAACGCCGAGCTCGTCGTCTCCGAGCTCGTCGCGAACGCCGTGCTGCACGGCTACGGCCACGTGTCCCTGCAGCTCTACGACACGGGCGACGGGCTGCGCATCGAGGTCGAGGACGGCAACCCGGCGCCCCCGGTCACGACCGACGGGCACCCGGGCCGCGTCGGCGGGTTCGGCATGCAGATCGTCGAGCGGCTCGCGGACTGGGGCTGGCGCCAGTCGAGCCGCGGCAAGGTGGTCTGGGCGAAGGTGCGCCCGGGCGCGCTGCCGCCCACCGGGCGCTGATCGGGCGCTGACCGGCGGTCGGGTGTCGTCCCGGCACGACGCGCGTGTGCGGGCACGACGAAGGCCCGGTCGCCCGACCGGGGGACGGGGCGACCCCGGCGGGGGTCAGGTAGTCGCGGGCGCCGAGAAGTCGGTGGCCGGGCGCGCGTCCTCGCAGCGGTGGTCCGCGTCGATGCGGAACAGCTCGAGCGCGCCGCACACCTCGAGGACGAACAGGTCGCGCGGGTCCGCGCCGCGCAGGGCCGCCGCACCGCCGCGCTTGCGGGCCGAGTCCGCGAGCGAGATGAGGAAAGCCGCCCCCGTGGAGTCCATGAACGTCACGCGGCACATGTCGATGACGACGAGCTGGCGGCGCAGGCCGACGACACGGGCGGCGACCTCGGGGAACTGGTCGCGTTCCGCGAGGTCGAGGTCGCCGGAGATCACGAGCGTGGTGCTCGTCGGCGACGTGGAGATCTCGATCATGGTGTGTCCGTCCCCCGGGGGGTTGGTGGCTCGGCGGGTCGACACTAGTTCGCACCCGGCGACCTCGCACGCCGAAGGGGTGGCGGGTCGGACGCTCGTCCGACCCGGTCCCCCGGACGCGGGACCGCCGTTCGTGGACCGGTCGCGGCCCGGCCGTGCCCCGGCGTCGCCCCGCCCGTGTCCCGGAGCCGCCCCCGGTGCCGGGCCCGCCGTCCCCACCTGGCACGACGCGCGCGCACCGGGCGGGGGACGCGCGACACTGGTCCGCATGACCCACGAGAACCTGCTCGGCGGCCCCGAGCCGACCCTGCTGCCCGCCGACGGCCCCGACGCCGAGGCCCGCGCCGCGCTCGCCGCGGGCGACGACGCCCGCGCGGCCGTCCGGGTCGCCCCCGCCGCCTCGATCGTGTGGGCGCTGCTCGCGGAGCAGGCCCTGCAGGACACGGGCGACCCGGTCGCGGCGTACGCGTACGCCCGCACCGGCTACCACCGCGGCCTGGACGCGCTGCGCCGCGCGGGGTGGCGCGGCCGCGGCCCGATCCCGGCGGACCACGAGCCGAACCAGGGGTTCCTGCGCGCGCTGCTGGCGCTCGCGGAGGCCGCCGAGGCGATCGGCGAGGACGAGGAGGCGGCGCGTTGCCAGCAGTTCCTCGCCGACTCGGGCACCTCCGCCGAGCAGGTCTCCGCCCTCCGCTGACCGCCCCCTCCCGACTCCCCGCCCCCGCCCCCCTCCCGGCTCCCCACCCCCGACCCCTCCCGACTCCCCACCCCCGCCGGACTCCGGCCCCCGACCCCGCCATCCCTCCGGCTCAGCGCCCCCTTGCCCGGAGCGATGACGGTCTCGGCGGTTCCTGGTCCGCCGAGACCGTCGTTGCTCCGGCTCCGGGGTCTGTTTCCCGGAGGGATCGCGGGGTCGGCGGTGAGGGCGGGTCGGCGGGGTGCGGGCGGGTCGGTGGGGCGCGGGCGGGTCGGTGGGCGGGTCCGGGGGCGGGTGGCGGCATGACCGTTTCTTGACCGTCGGGTACCCTCTCGGAGGTACCGGGTCCCTGTCGCCCCGTGCCCGCCGCCGCCCGACGACGCGGCTCGGCGAAAGCCTCAGGCAGGGGGGAGTGGTGATCAGATGCCCGCCGTCGTGGTGCTCGGCGTCCAGTGGGGCGACGAGGGCAAGGGCAAGGCGACCGACCAGCTCGGCTCGCGCATCGACTACGTCGTGAAGTTCAACGGCGGCAACAACGCCGGCCACACGGTCGTCGTCGGCGGTGAGAAGTACGCGCTGCACCTGCTGCCCTCCGGCATCCTGTCGCCGGGCGTCGTGCCGGTCATCGGCAACGGCGTCGTCATCGACCTCGAGGTGCTGTTCCAGGAGATCGACGGTCTCGAGGGCCGCGGGGTCGACACCTCGCGCCTGCTGGTCTCGTCGGCCGCGCACGTCATCGCGCCGTACAACCGCACGGTCGACAAGGTCACCGAGCGGTTCCTCGGCAAGCGCCGGATCGGCACCACGGGCCGCGGGATCGGCCCGACGTACGCGGACAAGATCAACCGCGTCGGCATCCGGGTCCAGGACCTGTTCGACGAGAAGATCCTCGAGCAGAAGGTCGAGGGTGCGCTCGACCAGAAGAACCACCTGCTGGTGAAGGTCTACAACCGCCGCGCGATCACCGTCGAGGAGACGGTCGAGGAGCTGCTGCGCTACGCGGAGCGGCTGCGCCCGTTCGTCGCGGACACGCCGTTGGAGCTCAACCGCGCGCTCGACGCCGGCAAGACGCTCGTGTTCGAGGCCGGCCAGGCGACGATGCTCGACGTCGACCACGGCACGTACCCGTTCGTGACGTCGTCGTCCGCGACCGCGGGTGGCGCGTGCACGGGCTCGGGTGTCGGCCCGACCCGCATCGACCGGGTCGTCGGCGTCGCGAAGGCGTACACGACGCGCGTCGGCGAGGGGCCGTTCCCGACGGAGCTGCTGGACGACGACGGCGAGTGGCTGCGCCAGACCGGCGGCGAGTTCGGCACGACGACGGGCCGCCCGCGCCGCACCGGCTGGTACGACGCGGTGGTCTCGCGCTACGCGTCGCGCGTGAACGGCCTGACGGACATCGTCCTGACGAAGCTCGACGTGCTGACCGGCCGCGACCGGATCCCGGTGTGCGTGGCGTACGAGGTGGACGGGCAGCGGGTCGACGAGATGCCGCTGGACCAGACGGACTTCCACCACGCCGCGCCGGTGTACGAGTACCTCGACGGCTGGACCGAGGACATCACGGGCGCGCGCGAGTGGGACGACCTGCCCGCCGCCGCGCAGCGGTACCTGGAGTTCCTGGAGTCGGTGTCCGGCACGCGGATCAGCGCGATCGGCGTCGGCCCGGGCCGTGAGGCGACGATCATCCGGCACGACCTGCTCGACTGAGCAGCACGCACGCCGAGAGCCGGTGACGCGGGGTCCCCCGGTCACCGGCTCTCGTCGCCCCTGGAGAGGTCTCAGGCGGGCTCGTCGTGCCCGTCGGTCGCGGTGCCGTCGGTCGTCGTGTGGTCGGTCGTGGTGTGGTCGGTCGCGGCGTGGTCGGTGTTCGCGGCCTCCGCGGCCGCCACGGTCCCGCGGTGCACGGTGAGCAGCGGGTACGCGACGGCGAGCGCGGTGAGGACGGTCGCGCCGACGAACAGCGCGGGCAGCCCGGCGTGCTCGGCGACGAGCCCGCCGAGCAGCGCCCCGATCGGCATGAGCCCGTAGCCGATGGTCCGCCCGGCGCCGGTGGTGCGGCCGAGCAGGGCGCGCGGCACGATCCGCTGGCGCAGCGACTGCGAGATGGTGTTGCCGATGGTGTTCGTCAGGCCGAGGACGAACATCGCGGCGACGAGCGCGGGGACGGTCGGCGCGACGAGCGGCACGACCATGAGGGGCACGCACGCGAGCCAGCAGCCGTACATGACGGCGAGCTCGGGGAGGCGCTCGACGAGCGTCTCGGTGAGCAGCGAGCCGACGACGGCGCCGACGGCGAGCACGGCGGTGACGAGCGGGAAGTGCTCGGCGCGCATCTCCATGCGCGAGCCGGGGCCGACGACCCACAGCACGAACACGGAGAAGTACGCGGTGCTGGCCATGTTCATGACCCCGCCGCCGATGACGAACGGCCGCAGCACGGGGTGGTGCACGACGTACCGCAGGCCTTCGCGCACGTCGGCGACGGGCTTGCTCTCCTGGGTCCGCTCGGCGCGGTAGCGCCCGGGGACGCCGCGCAGCAGCAGAAGGACGGCGATGACGGCGAGCCCGGCGGGCAGGCCGAGCACCCAGCCGGTGCCGAGCGCGAGCAGGCCGCCCGCCACGGGGCCGCCGACGAACGTGTTGGTCACCTGCTGCACGGCGATGAGGCGCCCGTTGGCGGCCTGCAGCCGGCTGCGGGGCACGACGTCCGGCACGAGCGCGGTCTGCGCGAGGTCGGCGAACACCTCGGTGACGCCGTAGAGCAGGACGAGCACGACGAGCGCGGGCATGGACAGCGCGTCGGTGAGCGCGAGCCAGGCGCCGACGCCGAGCAGCGCGGCGCGGGCGCCGAGCGCGACGACCTGGGCGACGCGGCGGTCGGTGCGGTCGACGACGACGCCGCCGACGAGCCCGAGCACGAGCCACGGCAGCCACGCGGCGGCGGACAGCAGCGCGATCTGGCCGGGGGAGCGGGTGAGCGTGAGGGCGACGAGCGGGGCGCCCATCTGGACGATGCCGTCGCCGAGGTTGGCCAGGCCCGTGGTGGTGAGCAGCGCGGTGAAGCGCGGGCCGACGGGCTCGGTCGGGGCGGCGGGGCCCGGGAGGGCGTCGGCCACCACGGGCGCGGGTGCGGGCTGCGCACGGACGGTGTCCTGGTGCGTCGGCGCGGTGGTCATGGCTGCTCCGGTTACGCTCGTCGTAGTGCAGAGAAGTCGATGCAAAGGTTTCTCTGCAAAGGAACGAGTGCAAAGGTATCTCTGCATATGGCCGAGCGCAAGACCCCCGACGCCGTCGCGCGCCCCGTCGACGCGGTCACGCCCTCGTCCGACGCAGACGCGCCGCCCACGCCGGACGCGGCGGCCGCGCCCGGGTCCGACGAGACGGCCGCGCCGACCGACGGCGCGGGCCCGCTCGAGGCGCTGCGCGACGCGCCCCGCACGCTCGGCGCCGAGGCGCTCAAGGCGTTCGCGCACCCCCTGCGCATCGCGATGTACCGCTACCTGACCGCGCACGGCCGCGGCACCGCGAGCCAGGTCGCGCGGCACCTGGGGGAGAGCACCGGCCAGACGAGCTACCACCTGCGCCAGCTCGAGCGGCACGGCCTCATCGAGGACGACCCCGACGCCCCGGCGGGCGGTCGCGAGCGCTGGTGGCGGCCGGTGGGCTTCACGCTCGACCGCCGGCACCTCGACGACCCGTCGGCGCGACTGGCGGCCGACACGGCGCTGCGGGCCGTCATCCAGGAGCGCGCGGAGACGCTGCAGACCTGGTTCGACTCCATCAGCGACGCGGCGCCGTGGGACGACGCGGCGGTGCACACGACGACCTCGTCGGACCTCACGCTCGAGGAGACCACGGCGCTGTCCCGCGAGCTCGTCGAGGTCATCGACCGGCACACCGAGGCCGCCAAGGCGCGCCGCGAGGCGGGCGAGACCGAGGGGCGCCGGCGCGTGCGCGTGTACGCCGACGTCTTCCCGCTCCCGCGCGGCGACTGACCCGAGCCCGCCCGCCGACCGACCGGGCCCGCCCCGCGACTGACGTGTGGGACGCCCCGGCGGGGGCACCGGTCGCTCGGTTACCCTCGCGGCCGTGGAGATCCTCGTCGTCGGCACCGGCGCCCGTGAGCACGCGATCACCCGAGCCCTCGCGCTCGACCCGGCCGTGACGGCCCTGCACGCCGCCCCGGGGAACCCGGGCATCGGCGCGGTCGCCACGCTGCACGCGGTCGACCCGCTGGACGGCGCCGCGGTCGCGGACCTGGCCCGCGGGCTGGGCGTCGACCTCGTCGTCGTCGGCCCCGAGGCGCCGCTCGTCGCGGGCGTGGCCGACGCGGTGCGCGCCGCGGGCATCGCGGTGTTCGGGCCGTCCGCGCAGGCCGCGCGGCTCGAGGGCTCCAAGGCGTTCGCCAAGGAGGTCATGGCCGCCGCGGGCGTGCCCACGGCCGAGCCGCGCGTCGCGCGCACCGTCGAGGAGGCGGTCGCCGCGATCGACGAGCTCGGCGCGCCGCACGTCGTCAAGGAGGACGGCCTGGCCGCGGGCAAGGGCGTCGTCGTCACCGAGGACCGTCAGGTCGCGGTCGACCACGCGCGCGCGTGCCTGGCCAAGGAGGGCGGGGCGGTCGTCGTCGAGGAGTACCTCGACGGCCCCGAGGTCTCGCTGTTCGTGCTGTCCGACGGCACCGACGTGGTCCCGCTCGTCCCCGCGCAGGACTTCAAGCGCGCGCTCGACGACGACAAGGGGCCCAACACGGGCGGGATGGGCGCGTACACGCCGCTGCCGTGGGCGCCCGAGGGTCTCGTCGAGGAGGTGCTCGAGACCGTCGCGCGGCCGACCGTCGCCGAGATGGCGCGCCGCGGCACCCCGTTCGTCGGCGTCCTGTACTGCGGTCTCGCGCTGACGTCGAAGGGCGTGCGCGTCGTCGAGTTCAACGCCCGGTTCGGCGACCCGGAGACGCAGGTCGTGCTCGCGCGGCTGCGCACCCCGCTCGCGGGCGTGCTGCACGCCGCCGCGACCGGACGGCTCGGGGAGCTCGCGCCGCTCGAGTGGTCCGACGAGGCCGCGGTGACCGTGGTCGTGGCGTCCGAGGGCTACCCCGCGGCGCCGCGCACCGGTGACCCGATCGAGGGGCTGGACACCGCGGAGCAGGTCGAGGGCGTGCACGTGCTGCACGCGGGCACGGCGCTCGACGGCGAGGGCCGCGTGGTCAGCGCGGGCGGCCGCTTGCTGTCGGTGACGGCGACCGGCGCGGACCTCGCGCAGGCGCGCGAGCGGGCCTACGCGGCGGTCGCGAACATCGGGCTCGCGGGCTCGCACCACCGCTCGGACATCGCGGCGAGGGCGGCCGCGGGCGCCTGAGACCGTCCTGAGAGCCTCCTGAGAGGTTGCTCGGGGCCACTCGTTGGCCCGATTCGGACAAATCGCCCGAATTACTCGTCCGTAACGTCCCCTCCGCCCGCTACCGTCCCCAGTCGGCCCGGCAGCCCAGCCGGGCCGACTGCTGACGAAACAAGGGGACCAACCACATGTCGATCAACCCGCCTCCCGTCGAGGACGACAACCGCCCCGGCGCCCAGCCGTGGGCCCAGCAGGAGGAGCGCGAGGACGCTCCGTCCCGCTCCGGCGCGGGCACCACGTTCTGGCTCGGCGTCGTCGTGTTCGTCGCGGCGGCCGTCGTCACCTACGTCACCGGCGCCGACGGCGGCGGGGTCATCTGGTACGGCGGCATGGCCTTCGGCGCGCTCCTGCTGTTCCGCGCGTTCCAGGCCAACCGCAACGCCTCGAAGGCCGGCGCGCCGAAGCTCGGTGGCGCCGCCGTGATCGCCACGGCCGTCGGCCTCGTCGCCGTCCTCGGCACCGGCGCGCTCGCCGTCACCTCCGTCATCGAGAACGACGGCCTCGAGCCGGTCGCCGACTCCTGCTGGAAGGCCGGCGACGACGACGAGGTCGTCCTCGTCTCGTGCTCGCGCCCGCACGACTACAAGGCGGTCAAGGTCGTCAAGACCCAGACCGACTGCCCGGACTCCGCGGTCGGCCTGGTCAACGGCCACGGCACCGACCTGCTCTGCCTCGAGGAGGTCTGAGCCACGGTCCGCGGGCTCGTCGGCGTACGGCGAGCCCGCGGACCCGATGTGACCTCGCGGCCCGCGCCCGCCAGACTGTCACCCGTGACTCCTGACGCCACGGACGCCCCCGCCGCGACGATCCCCGGGTGGGCCCACACCTACTCCGGCAAGGTCCGGGACCTGTACGTCCCCGACGAGAGCGACGAGGGCCGCGCGGTGCGCGACGCCCACGGCGACGTGGTGCTCGTCGTCGCGAGCGACCGCGTCTCGGCGTACGACCACGTGCTCTCGCCGGGCATCCCCGACAAGGGCGTGGTGCTCACCCAGCTCTCGCTGTGGTGGTTCGAGCAGCTCGCGGACCTCGTGCCGAGCCACGTGGTCTCCACCGACGTCCCGGCCGCGGTCGCCGGGCGCGCCATGGTCTGCCGCCGCCTGCAGATGTTCCCCGTCGAGTGCGTCGCGCGCGGCTACCTCACGGGCTCCGGCCTCGCGGAGTACCGCGCGTCCGGCCAGGTCACCGGCATCCCGCTGCCGGCCGGGCTCGTCGACGGCTCACGCCTGCCCGAGCCTGTCTTCACGCCGGCCACCAAGGCCGAGCTGGGCGAGCACGACGAGAACGTGCCGTTCTCCGTGGTCGCCGCGACCGTGGGCGACGAGACCGCCGTACGGCTCCGCGACCTCACGCTCGCGGTGTACGCGCGGGCCGAGGCCGTCGCGCGCGAGCGGGGCGTGATCCTCGCGGACACCAAGCTCGAGTTCGGCACCGACCCCGCCACGGGCGAGATCACGCTCGGCGACGAGGTGCTGACGCCCGACTCGTCGCGCTTCTGGCCCGCCGACGCGTGGCAGCCGGGGCACCCGCAGCCGAGCTTCGACAAGCAGTTCGTGCGCGACTGGCTCACCTCGGCGGCGTCCGGGTGGGAGCGCGCGTCGGACGCGCCGCCCCCGCCGCTGCCCCAGGACGTCGTCGAGCGCACCCGCGCGCGCTACCTCGAGGCGTACGAGCGCCTCACGGGGGTGCCGCTCGCGCTCTGAGCGGTCGCCCGCACGAGGGTGGTGAACGCGCTGGTCGGCGTTCGACAGGCCGGTTCGCGCGACCTGTGACACGGTGTGCCGCGTGACCCGCCAGCTCCTGCGCCGCTCCCGGTCGGACTCCCGCCCGGCCGACCCCGCGCGCGCCGCCCGGGGCGCCGGCCGTCTGGCGCTCGCCGTGGCGACCGGCGTCGGGACCGGCGTGCTCGTCGTCGCCGTCGCGCTGCTCGTGCGCGGCGAGTGGTCGCCGCTGCTGCGGCTCGACGAGGACGCGGTGCAGGCCGGGACCCGGCTCACCGGCGACCACCCCGGGCTGCTGCGCACGCTGCTCGTGTGGCAGACGGTGTTCCTCGCGCGCAACCTCGTCGTGCCCGTGCTCGCGCTGTGCGGCTGGTACTGGTGGCGCACGCGCGACACCGTGCGCGCCGCGTGGGCCGCCGTGACCGTGCTGGCCGGATGGGCGCTGTCGAACGTGCTCAAGGAGCTCGTGCAGCGGGCGAGGCCCGCGCTCGACGAGCCCGTCGAGGTCGCGCACGGCTACTCGTTCCCGTCGGGCCACGCGACGAACACCGCGCTCATGACGACCGTGGTCGTGCTGCTCCTGTGGCCGCTGCTGCGCACGCGCGGGCGGCGGGCCGTGGCGGTGACCACGGCCGCGCTGCTCACCCTGCTCACGGCGCTCGACCGGGTCCTGCTGGGCGTGCACTACCCGAGCGACGTCGTCGCGGGCATGCTGCTCGGCGTGGGCTTCGCCCTCGCGTCGTACCTCGGCCTGCGCCACTGGTCCCGCGACGACGAGGAGGGCACCTGATGCTGGACCTGCACCGCTGGGACCCGGACGTCGCCACCCGGCCGACCGCGGGCCGTGCGGCGCGCGACCTCGCCGTGCGGGTGCTCGCCCCCGCCGCGGTGTGGTGCGCGGTCGTCGTCGGGCTCGGCGCGCTGCTCGACGGCCCGCTGCGCTGGGTCGCTGAGCGCGAGGAGCCCGTCAACGAGTGGTTCGTCGAGCAGCGCACCGCGACGTTCGACGCCGTCACCAAGGTCTGGTCGCACCTGGGCGACACGCTGTGGATCGTCGCGGTGTGCCTGCTCGTCGTCGCGGCCGTGTGGTGGCGCACGAGACGCTGGTGGTACGCGGTGGTGCCCGCGGTCGCGCTGAGCGCGCAGGTCACGGTGTTCCTCGCGGCGTCCGCGCTCGTCGGACGCAGCCGCCCCGACGTCGAGCAGCTCGACGCGGCGCCGCCCACGTCGAGCTTCCCGAGCGGGCACTCCGGGGCGTCGACCGCGCTGTACGTGACGCTTGCGCTCATGGCGCAGCGGATCGAGCGCGGCTGGCTGCGCGTGCTGCTGACGGTGGCGACGCTCGTCGTGCCGCTGCTCGTCGTGTACTCGCGGCTCTACCGCGGGATGCACCACCCGACGGACGTGCTCGTCGGGATCGCCAACGGGGTGCTGTGCGCGGTGCTCGGCTGGTGCTGGCTGCGCACCACCCGGGTGCCGGCGGAGCCCGAGCAGGAGACGGTGGAGGTCCGACGATGACGCGCGTGGCGGTGGTGGCGAACCCGTCGAAGCCGGAGGTCACCGACGCCCGGCCGCTGCTCGACGAGGTGTGCGCCAGGCGCGGGCTCGAGCGCCCGCTGTGGATCGAGACCACGCCCGAGGACCCGGGCTGCGGCCAGGCGCGCGAGGCGCTCGAGCGCGGCGCCGACGTCGTGTGCGCGTTCGGCGGCGACGGCACGGTCCGCGCGGTCGCGGAGGTGCTCGCGGGCGGCGACGTGCCGCTCGGCCTGCTGCCCGGCGGGACGGGGAACCTGCTGGCGCGCGCGCTGGCGCTCACGGCCGACGACCCGGCCGCCGCGCTCGAGGTCGTGCTCGACGGCCGCGACGAGCGCGTCGACGTCGGCGCGCTGCGGTTCGACGGCGAGGAGCGCGAGCAGGTCTTCCTCGTCATGGCGGGCATGGGCCTCGATGCCGAGACGATGGCGCGCACCGACGAGCGGCTCAAGTCCGCCGTGGGCTGGCCCGCGTACGTGCTCGGCGGGCTGCGCGCCGCGCTCGGCAGCGGGTTCACCGCGCACGTGCAGGTGCCCGGCGCGCCCTCCGTGCGCCGCTCGGCGAAGGCCGTGGTCATCGGCAACAGCGGCCGCCTGCAGGGCGGGCTCGAGCTCATGCCGGACGCGCAGCTCGACGACGGGCTGCTCGACGTCGCGGTGGTCGCGCCGCGCGGGCTCGTCGGCTGGGTGCGCACGCTGGCGACGGTCGTGCGGTCCGGCCCCGGGCACCGGCACCTCGACCGGCACCAGGCCCCGGCGGTGCGCGTGCGCACCACCCGGCCGACCGCCGCGCAGCTCGACGGCGACCCGGTGGGGGAGTTCCGCGAGCTCGAGGCCCGTGTGCGGCCCGGCGCGCTCGTCGTCCGGGTCGCGCGCGAGGCGCACGAGGTGCGCGGGCACGACTGACCCCGTCGCGCGACCGCCCGGCGGGTGCTGTCCGACCGGCGGGCGGCGGGCCGGGGGCGCGGTGCGGGTCGGTAGACTCGCCGCGAACCCCCCCGCCACCGCGCAACCAGGAGCAGACCTGTGGGACGAGTTGTCGTCGACGTCATGCCGAAGCCGGAGATCCTCGACCCGCAGGGCAAGGCCGTCGCCGCCGCGCTGAGCCGTCTCGGGTTCGGTCAGTTCGCGAGCGTGCGCCAGGGCAAGCGGTTCGAGCTCGAGGTCGACGGCGACGTCACCGACGAGGTGCTCGCGGCGGCCCGCGAGGCCGGTGAGCAGGTCCTGTCCAACCCCGTGATCGAGGACGTCGTCGCGGTCTACGCGGACGAGCAGGTCCCGGCGTGACCCGCATCGGCGTCGTCACCTTCCCCGGCACGCTCGACGACCGGGACGCCGCGCGGGCCGTGCGCCTCGCCGGCGGCGAGCCCGTCGCGCTGTGGCACGCGGACGCCGACCTGCACGGCGTGGACGCGGTCGTCCTGCCCGGCGGCTTCTCGTACGGCGACTACCTGCGCGCGGGCGCGATCAGCCGGTTCGCGCCGGTCATGACCGAGATCGTCGACGCCGCGCACCGCGGCCTGCCCGTGCTCGGCATCTGCAACGGCTTCCAGGTCCTCACCGAGGCGCACCTGCTGCCCGGCTCGATGATCAAGAACGACCACCTGCACTTCGTGTGCCGCGAGCAGGTCCTGTCGGTCGAGAACGCCGACACCGCCTGGACCCGCGACTACACGCAGGGCGAGCGGATCACCATCCCGCTGAAGAACCAGGACGGCCAGTACGTCGCCGACGAGCGCACCCTCGACGAGCTCGAGGGCGAGGGCCGCGTCGTGTTCCGCTACCAGGACGGCAACCCGAACGGCTCGCGCCGCGGGATCGCGGGCATCTGCAACGCCCGCGGCAACGTCGTCGGCCTCATGCCGCACCCCGAGCACGCGGTCGAGGCGGGCTTCGGCCCCGACGGCCCGAAGGGTCCGCGCAGCGGCACCGACGGCCTGCGGTTCTTCACGTCGGTGCTGCACGCGCTCGTCGGCTGACGCATGACGGTCGCGCTCGACCTCGTCCACTGGGACGACGTCCACGCCGCGGCCCTGCGCACCGCCCAGCAGGCGGAGCTGCGCGAGCGGTACGGCGACGACGACATCGGGCACACCATGACCGGCGACGGGATCGTCGCGATGGTCGTCGCGCGGGACGGCGACGCGCCCGTCGCGTGCGTGGCGCTGCGGGACGCAGCCGACCTCGGTCCCGGTGCGGGTGAGGTCAAGCGGCTCTACACCGTGCCCGCGGCGCGCGGGCGCGGGCACGCGCGTCGGGTCATGGTCGAGCTCGAGCGGCTCGCCGTCGAGCGCGGGTACACGCGGCTCGTCCTCGAGACCGGCGTGCTGCAGCCCGACGCGATCGGCCTGTACCTGACGCTCGGCTACCGGTCGATCCCGAACTACGCCGAGTACGTCGACGAGCCCTCGTCGCGCTGCTTCGCGAAGGACCTGACGGCCCCCGCGCGCTCGTCGGACCGCCCGGCCGGACGGCCCGGGGCGCGGCAGGACGTCGTGCTCGACGTCGTCGCGTGGGACGACGAGGACGCACGCGGGCTGCGGCGAGCGATGTGGGCGTTCAACGCCGACCGCTACCCCGAGCTCGTGCCCGACGAGCCCGACCTCGGCTTCGCCTCCGACGACGCGCGCCAGGGCGTCGGTGCCCTGGTCACCTGGGTCGCGCGGGTCGACGGCGCGCCGGCCGGCTGCCTCACGCTGCGCTCACCGCGGGCCGGGTACCCGGACGGGAGCGTCGAGCTCAAGAAGATGTTCGTCGCCGACGAGGCGCGCGGCACGGGCGTCGCGCGGGCGCTGCTCGCGGCGGCCCACGACGAGGCCCGGGCGCGCGGCTTCACCTCCACCGTCCTCGGCACCGGCATCCGCCAGCCCGAGGCCGTGACCCTCTACCTGTCGGCGGGCTACCGCCCCACCGCGCCGTTCACCGACCCGGCGGGCGACTTCCTCACGCTCTGGTTCGCCCGGCCGCTCTGACGCGCCCGCGGCGCGACCCGGCCCGACGCGACGACGGCGGCCCGCCGCGAGCGCGGGCCGCCGTCGCCTGAGCACCCGGTGCGTCAGCTCGCGGTGCAGGTGGCCGTCGGGGTGCCCGACCCGTCCGACGACGCGCTCCCGATGAAGCCGAAGCTCGCCGTGCCGCCCGCGGCGAGCGAGCCGTTCCACGAGACGTTGCGCGCCGTGACGGTCTGGCCGCTCGTGCTCGTCGTCGCGTTCCACACCTGGTTCACGCCGTGGCCCGCGGGGAACGTCAGCGTGACGGTCCACCCGGTGACCGGGCGCGCGCCCGCGGTGACGACGACCTCGCCCTGGTACCCGCCCGGCCAGCGGCTCGGGACGGACACCGTCGCGGTGCAGCCGCCCGCGCCCGGGTCCTGCGTGGGCTCGTCGGTGGGGTCCTCGGTCGGCTCGTCCGTCGGGTCCTCGGTGGGCTCGTCCGTCGGCTCGTCCGTGGGCTCGCCCGTGGGGTCCTCGGTGGGCTCGTCGGTGGGCTCGTCGGTGGGCTCGTCGGTCGGGAGCGGGTCCGTCGGCCCGCCCCACGCCTGCGTCGAGTCCAGCCACGCCGCACGCTGGCGCAGCCACGAGCGCAGGTCGTCGACCTGCCCCTGCCACGTCGGCGACGTCGAGGTGTAGAACGGCCCGACCATCCGCTGCGACAGGTTCGGGTAGCGCGCGAAGTTCCGCGCCGCGGCGTTCGACAGGGGAGCCGTGAGCTCGTCGATCCGCGTGGTCAGGCTCGCGTCCGACAGCAGACCGCGGCGCAGCTCCTGCCAGCGGACCTTCACGCGGTTCACGAACGTCGGGTCGGCCATGAGCCGCACGAACCAGTCGTTCGCCACGGGCTGCCGGACCTGCTCGTACTGCCAGCCGCTGGTCTGGTCGTTCTGGAACCAGCCGCCCACGCTGAACGACAGGTCGTAGTCCCACAGCGGCCCCGCGACGAGCTTCCCGCCGCGGTCCTTGTGGAAGTACTGGCTGCGGATGTACGAGTCCATCTCGCGGCTCAGCTCGTTGACGATCACCTGGTCGACGAACGAGTCGACGTCGATGTAGGCGGGGTACCCCGTGTCCGGGTCGGCCGGGTCCGACGAGCGCAGCGAGTCGTGGAACCTCTGCACGTACCCCGCGATCCAGTCGCGCTGCGCGGGCACCAGGTCGTCGGGGTCGTGCGCCTCGAGGTCACGCCAGCACGTCGACGCGTTCCCCGTGCACGGCAGCGTGATGCCCTCGGCCGCCTGCCACTCGAACTTCAGGATGTAGCCGCCCGTGACCCGCGGCTCCGTGACGTCCTCGGGCTTGAGGCTCTTGAGGTCGAGCCGGTTCTTCTGGTTCTTGATCGTCTCCAGCAGCAGGTACACGCCCTGGTAGTCCGCCGACGAGACCGGCTGCGCGTCCTCGTTCACGTACACCTCGACCAGCCGGTAGCGCGGCGTCTGCAGGCCCATCGCCCGGCCGAGGTCGAGCACGAGTGCCTCGCGGACCAGCGACTTGTCCGTGAACGGCCCGCGCAGCACCCAGTCGGACTCGGCCGGCATGCCCAGCAGCGGCAGGTCCAGGTCGTCGTCGGTGTTGTCCCACAGCTCCAGGCGGTACGGGCGCTTGTCGAACATGCGGCTCGACTGCCCGCGCAGGTGGTAACCACCGCGCGTCGCGAGCTCCGGCTCGGCCGTCAGGCTCGTCGTGCCGCCCGCCGGGTCGAACGCGAGCAGCGCAGACGTGCGGTAGTCGTCGTCGGCGGCGCCCGTGCCGTAGTTGTCGATCACGAGGACCGGCAGGTCGTGCGCCGTCGTGACGTTCGTCGCGACGTACTGCGCGGAGCCCGGGTCACCGCTCGGGGTGCCGTCGACGAACGCCTGCGCGCGCACCTCCGTGCTGCGGGACAGCGAGAGCGGCGACGAGTACACCGGCGAGCTCGCGGTCGGGGCCTGCCCGTTCGTCGTGTACCGGATCTGCGCGCCCGGCACCGTGGTGCTCAGCGACACCGTCACCGAGCCGGTGAACGTGCCGCTCGGGCGCGAGAACGTGATGTCGCCCGCCAGCCCGGTCTCCGTCGCCGCGGCCAGGACGGCCGCCTCCGGGACGGCGGCGGGCCGGACGCCCGGCGGGGCGGCCCCGGCCGTGGCGGCGGCGCCCGCGACCAGTGCCCCCGCGAGCAGGACGGACGTGGCGGATCTCGTCATCGAGGCGCGCATGGGGCTCTCCTTCGTCGGCGTCGGGCGTGTGGACGTCAGCCCCGGCCGGGGTCGTCGTCCGGCGTCACGTGCGGGGCGAGGTGCGGCGTGAGGCGGTGCAGCGTGCGCTGCCAGCGGTGGGACGGCAGCTCGGGGCGCAGCGCCGCGAGCCCGGTCGCGTACTTCGAGATGCGCGCGGGCCGGAACCCGAGCGACCACAGGGCGCGGTCGGCCGACGAGGCGTTCGAGCCGGTCTTCGTCTCGACGACCGCGAGGCCGTCGAGCACGCGGGAGCGGGAGCCGTCGTCCCACCGCAGCGCGGTGTCGATCGTGACCCGGCTCGCGGTGCCGGGCAGCAGGAGCGTCGTGCGCAGGTACCGGTTGACGAGCACAGGGCGCAGCTGGAGCGTGTCGGGCGTCGTGCCGCGCGGCAGGACGCCCGTGCGGTCCAGCACCGACGACACGTACCAGCGGCCCGGTGCGACGGTCAGCCGGTCCCGCAGCTCGTACGGCAGCCGGTCCTTGACCGTGGACCCGCGCGAGCCGCACGTCTTCACCTCGAGCCAGCACTGCGCCGAGTCGAGGTAGCTGCGGGTGCGGACCTTGAACCGGCGGCGGCGCTGCGTCGCGGCCAACCGGTACGCCAGCAGGTCCGGGGTGTCGAAGTAGACGGACTCGTAGTCGAACAGTCGGGTCGAGCCGATCTCCAGCACCTGCGACTCGTCGGCGAGCCGCGCGACCAGGCTCTCCACGTGCCGCACCGGCAGCAGGTACTTGCGGTCGACGCGCGTCTGCAGCTCGGCGGTCGCGATCAGCTCCTCGAGGCCGACCGGAGCGAGCCGCCGCAGGAGGTCGACGGTCGTCGTCACCCGGACACCTCCCAGGGGGTGATGCCGGCGTGCGACGGCTCGGGCTTCGGTGCCTCGGCCCTGCGCCGCGGGGTGGCGGGTGTCTCGTACCGGACGTCGACCCACGTCGTGTCGTTGACGAGGTCGAGGCGCTGCACGGACACCGTGTGCACGCGTGCGCCCAGGAGCTGCTCGAGGCGCGCGACGAGCACGACCCGGTCGGCGATCGCGCCGTCCAGCACCAGCTCCTGGCGCGCGTACCGGCGCAGCAGGCGCGGGTGGTCGCCGACGAGCACCGCCGCGAGGATCAACGCCATGAGCGCGGGCGCGTGCCACCACGGGTCGAGCTGCAGCGCGCCGAGGATCCCGAGCGCGAGCGCCGAGAAGTAGTAGGCGACCTCGCTCTGGTCGATCTCGGTGGAGCGCAGGCGGATGATCGACAGCACGCCGAACAGCCCGAGCCCGACGCCCGCGCCGATGCCGCCGTCGTTCATCGAGGACGCGACGGCGAGCACGCCGACGTTGAGGCCGACGAACGCGGCGACGAGGTCGCGGCGTCGGTGGCGGTGGAAGTAGACGCCGGCGAGCACGCAGATGGCGAGGATGTCGGCGACGACGAGGACGAGCTGGGTCATGACGGAAAGCCCCCCGGACTGGCGTGCCCCCGTCGCGACCGCACGCCGGCTCGTCGGTGAACGTGGGGCGAACGCGGGCAGAACACTTGGGACCTTCCGCCCCTGTTTCCCTTTCGGTCCATCCGCTAAACGATTCCGGCCGGCGAGTCGAAAGTTGCGGGGCGTTCGCCGCGGGGGAAGCGATCTCCCCGTTCCGCGCGCGTCGGGATCTCACCCGGACCGGATCGTGGGCAGGGGGTGGCCAGGGCGGCGCGTGCGTGGTTAGCCTGTTCGCCATGTTCTCGGTCCGGGTGTGTTGTCGCTGAGCTGACGCTCGCGCGCGCCCGCGGCCCCACGGCCCTCGTCGCGCACCCCCGTACGACCCGAGGACCTCCTCCCGTGGCTCAGCCCCTCACGCACGCCCACCCCTCCGCAACCGCGACCCCGACGCCCGCGACCCCCGCGCCCGCGCCGCGGCACGTCACCGAGTTCGTGCTCGACGACGCGTCGCTCGTCCCCACCGTCCTCGCGCTCGCCGCGGCCCGCGCGGACGTCATCCGCGTCCGCCACGGCGCCGGCCTGCCCACGCAGGCGGCCGTCCGCGCGCTCGTCGCGATGCTCGACGACGAGGTCGCCGCCGTCGGCCGCAACCGGGCCGACGTCACGGTCGTGCTCGAGATCGAGGTCGTCGTCGCCGACGACGAGCGTGACGCCGCCCGCCGCCGCGCGAACCTCGCCTACTCGGCGGCCCTGAGCCACGCCGCGTGGCACGCCGACGCCACGCTCCTCGTCGCGCCCCTCGCGTCCGTGCCCGCCGAGGCGGCCGAGATCGCCCGCCGCACGGGCGTCGACCGCGTCGAGCTGACCCTCCTGCCCTCGTCGTCCCACCACGCCGCGGCCCTGGCAACCACCCTCCCGACTGCGCCCGTCCCCACCCGACTGCGCACGCCGTAACGGTGCACTCGCGCTGAACGGAGCGCACTCGCCGACGAGGGGGTCGGCCACCCGAGCCCGGGCGGCCGGGCGGGTGCGCGTCCGGCCCCGCCCGTGGCATACCGGAGTTCGCCGAGTGCGCCCGAACCAGCGCGAGTGCGTACGCCGTAACGGTGCGCTCGCGCTGAAACGAGCGCACTCGGCGTGGAAGGGCCTCGCCGCGCTCGGGTGGCGGGGACGACGAGCGCCGCACCAGGCCGTGGTGTGCAGGTGGGCGCCGGCCACCGGCGGCCCCGTGCAGGAGAACGTCGAGTGCGCTCGTTCGCGCGTGAGCGCGCCCGTGCTAGCGGTGCGCTGGCGCTGGAACGGGCGCGCTCGACTGCGAGAGCTGGTCGCGCTCGGGAGGTGTGGGGGCCGCGCCGCGGGGCAGGGGCCAGGGTGCCGGTGCCCGCGCCCGATGCCGGAGCCGGTGCCGGTGCCCGTGCCCGTGCCCGATGCCGGAGCCGGTGCCCGTGCCCGGGGGCCGGCTCCGGTGGTCGGGTGGGTCAGGGGAGGGTGGACAGGGCCTGGGCGAGGTCCTCGCGGAGGTCGTCGACGTCCTCCAGGCCCACGGAGAGGCGGACCGTGGACTCGGCGATGCCGACCTTCGCGCGACCCTCGGGGCCGAGCTTGCGGTGCGTCGTCGTCGCCGGGTGCGTGACGATCGACTTCGCGTCGCCCAGGTTGTTCGAGATGTCGACGACGCGCAGCGCGTCGAGCACCCCGAACGTCGTCTTCTTGGCGAGCTCCGGGGTCGCGTCCTCGGGGGTCCGCAGCGTGAACGTCACGACGGTGCCGCCGCCGGTCTGCTGCCGCCTCGCGAGCTCGTGCTGCGGGTGCGACTCGAGGAACGGGTAGCGCACGGACTCGACCGCCGGGTGCTCCTCGAGCCACCGCGCGAGCGTGAGCGCAGAGGCGGCCTGGTGCCGCACCCGCACGGACAGGGTCTCGAGGCCCTTGAGCAGGACCCACGCGTTGAACGGCGAGAGCGACGGCCCGGTGTTGCGGACGAGCGTCTGCACGGGCCCGCCGATGAAGTCCGCGGAGCCGAGGATCGCGCCGCCGAGCACGCGGCCCTGCCCGTCGATGTGCTTGGTCGCGGAGTACACGACGACGTCCGCGCCCAGGTCGAGCGGGCGGGAGAACACCGGGGTGGCGAACACGTTGTCGACGACGACGACCGCGCCGGCCGCGTGCGCGAGGCGTGCGACGGCCTCGACGTCGACGAGGTCCTGCATCGGGTTCGACGGGGTCTCGAAGAACACGACGTCGGCGGGGGTGGCGAGCGCGGCCTCCCACTGCGCGAGCTCGTGCCCGTCGACGTAGTCGGTGCGCACGCCCCACTTGGCGAGGATCTCGTCGAGGATCACGACGCTCGACCCGAACAGCGCGCGGGCCGCGACGACGCGCGAGCCGGACTGCACGAGCGCGGCGAGGGCCGTGAACACCGCGCTCATGCCGGTCGCCGTGGCGTAGCAGGCCTCGGCGCCGTCGAGCAGGCGCAGGCGCTCCTCGAACGTGGAGACGGTCGGGTTGTTGTAGCGCGAGTACAGGAACCGGTCGACGTCGCCCGCGAACGCGGCCTCGGCCTGCGCGCCGGAGTCGTAGGTGAAGCCCTGCGTGAGGAACAGCGCCTCGCCGAACTCGGCGAACTGCGAGCGGACCTGGCCGCCGCGCACCGCGAGCGTGTCGGGGCGCAGCGACGCCCGGTCGACGCGGCGCGCGTCCCAGTCCCCGGGGCCGGGGACGCGGGCGTTCACGCCTGCCGCCAGGGGAGGCCCTCGGCGCGCCAGCCCCAGTGGCCGCGCTGCCCGTCGGGGCCGACGTCGCCCTCGAACCCGCGCAGCACGTTGTACGCGGGGCCGAAGCCCGCGGCGGTCGCGGCCTGCGCGGCGGCCACGGACCGCACGCCCGAGCGGCACAGGAACACGACGGGGCGGCCGTCGCCGGGCTGCAGCCCGGTCGCGGCGAGCTCGTCGAGGAACCCGGGGTTGGGGCCGGCGGGCGTGAGCCACTGGACGAACGCGGCGCGGTCGCCGGCCTCGGTCGCGTCGGGCACGCCGATCTGCTGCCACTCGGCCTCGGTGCGCACGTCGACGAGCAGCGCGCGCTCGTCGGACTGCACGAGGTCCCAGGCCTCCTGCGGGGTGAGGTCGCCTGCGTAGCGTTCGGCCATGTCGCTCCTCCATCGGTCCTGGCGGTAGCACCCTCGGCCAGGACGGCGGTCCTGCGGGTTGCTGCGGCGTCGTCGAGCCAGATCTCTCGGCCGCTCTGGATGGGTGCGAGGAGACTAACCCCGCCCACGACGAGGTATCCACCCCCTGGACATCGTGTATCGCAGGACGAGACGGACAGTCGTCCGCGTTGACACGCCCGCGCCCGGCTCGTCACCCTTTCGGACAGGTCATGAGCGCCAGCGCGAAGCCCCGGCTCGCTGGCCGGCAACCCTCCTCCGCGGTGGGGTGCCCCGGGTGACGACCAGGCCGAGCACCGACCGGTGACGGCAAGCGCGGGACGCCCGACCCCGGGGTCCCCGGACCACGGAGGTACTCCCGTGACCGCGATCGCCGAGCAGCACTCGTGTCAGCAGACGGCCGCCCCCGGCGCCGTCGAGCCCCTCCTGCCGGTCGTCGGCGGCACCACCACGGTCCCGCTCGTCGACGGCACGCAGCGCGTCTACGCCAACCTCGACTACGCGGCCAGCGCCCCCGCGCTGCAGGTCGTCGCCGACCGCGTCGCGGAGGTCCTCCCGCTGTACGCGTCCGTGCACCGCGGCGCCGGCTACCTCTCGCAGGTCTCCACCGCCCTGTACGAGTCGGCGCGCCAGTCGATCGCGCGGTTCGTCGACGCGCGGGACGACGACGTCGCGATCGTCACCCGGAACACCACCGACTCGCTCAACCTGCTCGCGGGCGTCGTGCCCGACGGCGGGCGCGTGCTCGTCCTCGACCTCGAGCACCACGCGAACCTCCTGCCCTGGCAGCACGCCGGCGCGCCCGCGACCGTCCTGCCCATCGCGGACACCGTCGTCGGCACGCTCGACGCGCTGCGCACCGAGCTCGCCGCCCGGCCGTACGCGCTGCTCACCGTGACCGGCGCCTCCAACGTCACGGGCGAGGCGCTCCCGGTCGAGCAGGTCGTCGAGATCGCCCACGCCGCCGGCGCCCGTGTGGTCGTCGACGGCGCCCAGCTCGTCCCGCACCGCGGGTTCTCGCTGGCCCGCACCGGCGCCGACTACGTCGCGTTCTCCGGCCACAAGACGTACGCGCCGTTCGGCGCGGGCGCGCTCGTCGGCCGCCGCGACTGGCTCGACACCGGCACGCCGTACCTCGCAGGGGGAGGTGCGGTGCGCGACGTGCGGACCGACCGGACCGTCTGGCAGCCCGCGCCCGCGCGGCACGAGGCCGGGTCACCCAACGTCATCGGCGCGATCGCGCTCGCGGAGGCGTGCGACGCGCTCGCGGCCCTGCCCGCGGGTGCCCTCGTCGCGCACGAGCGCGTGCTGCGCGACCGCCTCGTCACGGGGCTCGAGCAGGTGCCGGGCGTGCAGGTCGCGCGCATCTGGCCCGACGCCGCCGAGCCCGTCGGCGTCGTGACGTTCACGGTCGAGGGGCACGACCCGGGTCTCGTCGCCGCGTACCTCGCGGCGGAGCACGGCATCGGGGTGCGCGACGGCCGGTTCTGCGCGCACCCGCTGCTCGCGCGGCTCGGGGCGAACGGGGGCGCGATCCGCGCGTCCGTGGGCGTCGGCACGCCCGGCGAAGCCGTGGACCGGCTGGTCGCGGCGCTGCGGGCCTACGTCACGGTCGGGCCGCGCTCGCGGTACGAGATCGAGGACGGCTGCTGGGCGGTCGTCGACGACACGCGCCCGCTGCTGCCCGTGCACGGCCTGGACCACCTGGCCGCCACCGCGGCGGCCGCCTGCGGGCCCGCGCTCGACTGACGGCCACCACCCGTCAGGCCGCGAGGACCCTCGCCGCGCGCTGCAGCATGCTGCGCACCACCACGGGGTGCAGCACGCGCACGGGCAGGAAGTAGAGCCGCCCGCGCCGGTTGTGCAGCCGCACGTTCGTCGTGACCGCGACGAGCCCCGCCACCGTGTCCACCCGCACGCCGCAGCGGAAGTCCAGGTGCCGGTCGTCGGCGACGACGAGCGCCTCGCCGCCCGTCGCGTCGCTCGCGACCTCGTCGACCGCGAACGTGTCCTTCGGCGCCGGGCGGACCCCGATGAGCAGGACCACCGCCTGTCGCAGCGCGAGCGCCGCGCGCACCCACACCGGCATGCTGCGCATCGAGAAGATCGTGTCCGTCCACGTGCGCGGGTCGGTGGGCGCGCCCGCGGGGAGCCGCTCGATGACCGTGTCCGCGAAGTCCGGCGGGAAGTCCCGCATCGCGAGCGACCAGCGCCCCGCCGCCCGCCCCGGCCTCGCCGTCGTCGGTCCCGTCATCGTCGTCCCCCTGTCGTCGAACCGTACGCAGCGACCGTACGGCAGCGGGTCCGTGCGCCGCGACGCCCGCTGTGGACGGGCCCGGCGGGGGAGGCGTCAGCGCACCCGCAGTCCCAGGTGCTCCGCCAGCGCGGGAGCGAGCTCGACGAGCTGCTCGGCCGTGATCGTCGCGCCCGCGAGACCCGCGACCCCGTCCAGGTGCTGCAGGTCCCGCACGCCCCGGACGTCCGCGTCCGTGAGCGTCGCGCCCGTGACGTCGAGCCGACGCACCCGGCAGTCCTCCAGCACCAGGCGCCGCGCCCGCACGCGCGCGAGGTCGAGCTCGTCGACGACGACCCCCGTCAGGCGGACCTCCTCGAGCGTCGCGTCGCGCAGGTTGAGGTAGTCGACCTTCCCGCCGACGACGTGCACGCGCGTGAGCCGCGCCCCGTACGCCTGGACCGCGCCGAGCCGGCAGTCGCGCCACGCGCCGTCCTGCCACTCGGTGCTCGACAGGTCGAGCGCGGACGCCCGCACCCCGGTCCACGTGGTGTCGACGAACCGCGCGTGCCGCAGGTACGCGTCGTCGAGCACGCAGCCGTCGAACGTGCAGTCCAGGAAGCGCGCCTCGCTGCCGTCCTGGCCCGCGAGCGTCTCGGCGGTGAACGTGAGGCCGTCGTAGTCCCCACCGGGGTCCAGGAGCATGCGCCCACCCTGCCACGCACGGCCGGCAAATCGCTCGGGTCCGCCGCGTGGCACCTGGCACGATGCGGCGGGTGCAGCACGACCTGACGCTCGACGCCCCCGGGGTCCGCCTCGTCCCGCTCACGACCGCGCACGCCGCGGCGCTCGCCGCGTTCGTCGACGACCGCGTCTGGCGCGGCATGACGACGCCGGTCCCGGACAGCGAGCCCGCCATGCGGGCGGAGGTCGAGGCCGCGCTCGCGACCCCGGGCCGCTACGCGTTCGCGGTGCTGGACGCCGCGTCCGGCGCGGTGCTCGGCAGCACGTCGTTCTACGACGTCGACCTGCGGCTCGGGCGGCTCGAGATCGGCCACACGTTCTACGACCCGGCGGTGTGGGGCACGCACGTGAACCCCGCGTGCAAGCTCGCGCTGCTGACGCACGCGTTCGAGGTGTGGGGCGTGCACCGGGTGGCGCTGCGGGCCGACGCGCGCAACGTCCGGTCGCTCGCCGCGGTCCGTCGGCTCGGCGCGGTCGAGGAGGGCCGGCTGCGCGGGCACCGCGTCGCCCCCGACGGCTCACGCGGCGACTCCGTCTACCTGTCGATCCTGGCCGACGAGTGGCCCGCGGCCCGGGCGCGCCTGCACGAGCGCCTGGGCCTGGCGGACGGCACCGGGTCCGACGAGCGTGCGCGTTCCGGCGAGGCTGCGGGGTCCGACGAGCGTGCGCGGGCCGGTACCGACGCGGCGGACGAGCGGTCGCACGTCGTGCTCGTCGGCGGGCGCTCGGGCGTCGGGAAGACGAGCGTCGCGCACGCGCTGCACGCCCTGCTCGCGGCGGCGGACGTGCGGCACGCGGTGGTCGAGGGCGACTACCTCGACCTCGCGCACCCCGCGCCGCACGCCGAGCGTCTGGCGGAGCGCAACCTGCGCGCGGTGTGGTCGGCCTACCGCGAGCTGGGTTACCGGCGCCTGGTCTACACGAACACCGTCAGCCCGCAGTACGCCGACGACCTGGCCGCCGCGATGGGTGACTCCCCGCGCGTGACGGCCGTGCTGCTCACGGCCGACGACGCCACGGCCCACGAGCGTCTCGCCCGGCGCGAGCACGGCGCGGAGCTCGAGGCGCACGTCGCGCGCAGCGACGCCGCGGCCCGGGCGCTCGAGCGCGGCTGCCCGCCGTCGGTCCACCGCGTCGGCACGACGGGCCGCACCCCCGAGGAGATCGCCCGCGGCATCGCGACCCTGGCGGGCTGGCTCCCGGCCTGACCGACCCGCCGCGCGGCCCGCCGGCCCGCGACCCCGCGCCTGCTCCGGCTCCGACCGACTTTCGCCGGAGCAACGACGGTGTCGCGGGGAGGGGGACGGCCGAGACGGGGGTCCTCAGGGGGGCGGACCGGAATCGGGGCCGGGTGCGGAAGGTCTCGACCCCGTGGTTGCTCCGGCTCCGGACCCGCTTACCCGGAGTGATGGCGGGCTCGCGGTGCGGGAGGACGTCGAGACCGGGGTTGCTCCGGCTTCGAGGGGGGATGGCCGGAGCAACCCCGGGGTCGCGGGGGAAGGGCTATCCCGGGGTCGCGGGGGAAGGACTCCCGGGGGTGGGTCGGTGAGCTGAGCGGGGGCGGGCCGTGCGGTCAGGGGAGGGGGGTGACCGTGGCGAGGGCGTGGGGCTTGGCGGTGCGGGGGTGCCACGCCGCGAGGTCGAAGCCGCCGCCCGCGCGGTGGCGGACGGACGTCGCGACGGTCGCGGGCAGCAGCACGGGCTTGACGAAGTCGACCGACCAGACGAACGCGTCGCCGCGACCCCGGCCCGCGTCGGCGAGGAGGCGCGACGCGGTGTACATCCCGTGCGCGATGGTGCGCGGGAAGCCGAGCGCCTTGGCTGTCAGCGGGTTCAGGTGGATCGGGTTGCGGTCGCCCGAGACGGCCGCGTAGCGCCGCCCGGTGTCCGCGCCGAGCCGCCACTGACCCGTGGGCAGCGGCGGCTCGAACGGTGCGCGCTCGTCGGACGCGCCCTCGTCGGACGCACCCTCACCGGCCGCGCGCTCGTCGGACGCGTGCTCGTCGGACCTGTGCTCGTCGGACCTGTGCTCGCCGGACCTGGGGAGGCGCACGCCCTTGGCGAGGTACGTCGAGGTGCCCCGCCACACGAGCTCGTCCTCGACCGCGACCTCGACGACGAGGTCCACCTGGGTGCCGGTGCGGTGGGGCCGCAGGTCGCGCGCGGACGCGGTGACGTCGAGCGTCTCGTCGTACCCGATGGCGCGGCGCTGCTCGACGACGTTCGCGAGGTGCACCATCCCGAGCATCGGCAGCGGGAAGTCGCTGCGCGCCATGAGCGCGATCGCGAGCGGGAAGCCGAGCACGTGCACGAACCCGGGCGGCAGGGTGTCGGCCGCCTCCTCGCCGACCAGCCGCTGGTAGGCGGTGAGGTGGTCGAGCGAGGGCCGCACGCCGCGCACGCGGTACTCGGTGCCGGGCAGGGCGGTGGGCGCGGAGCCGGTGCGGCGCGCGACGGCGAGCCGCCCGGTGGACGCCGCGCCGCGCGCGTACAGCCCGCCCAGCCCGGGGACGGCGGGCAGGTCGACGAGGCTCACGCGCCCACCACGTTCTGCCCGCACACGCGCAGCGTGCGCCCGACGATGCCGCCGGCCTGCGGGGAGGCGAGGAACGCGACGGCCTCGGCCACGTCGACGGGCCGGCCGCCCTGCTGCAGCGAGTTGAGCTGGCGCGCGACCTGGCGCGTGACGGCGGGCATCTTGGCGGTCATCTCGGTCTCGATGAAGCCGGGCGCGACGGCGTTGGCGGTGCCGCCGAACGGCTCGAGCAGCGGCGCGGTCGCGCGGACCATGCCGATGACGCCGCCCTTGGTGGCCGCGTAGTTGGCCTGCCCGCGGTTGCCGGCGAGGCCCGTGGTCGACGAGATCGACACGATGCGCGGCGCGTCGGTGAAGTCGCCCGAGGTGAGCAGCGCCTCGTTGATCGCGAGCTGCGCGGCGATGTTGACCGCGACGACCGCGTCCCACTGCGCCTCGGTCATGTTGGCGAACAGCTTGTCGCGCGTGATGCCGGCGTTGTGCACGACGACGTCGAGGCGCCCGTGCCGCGCGAGCGCGTGCTCGAGGATCGTGGCGCCTGCCTCGGCCGCGGTGATGTCGAGCTGCAGCGCGGTGCCGCGGATCTCGTTGGCGACGGCGGTGAGCTGCTCGCCCGCGGCGGGCACGTCGACGGCGACGACGGTCGCGCCGTCCCGCGCGAGGGTGCGGGCGATGGCCGCGCCGATGCCGCGCGCGGCGCCGGTGACGACGGCGACGCGCCCGTCGAGCGGGGTGTCCCAGTCGGCGGGCAGGGACCCGGCGGTGGAGTCCACGGCGAGGAGCTGGCCGTGCACGAACGCCGAGCGGGTCGACAGCAGGAAGCGCAGCGCGCCGACGGCGGACGGCGCGGAGACGGGAACGCCGTCGGCGAGGACGACCCCGTTGGCGGTCGAGCCGCCGCGGGTCTCCTTGGCGATGGTCCGCACGACCGCGTCGACGCCCTGGCGGGCCGCGGCGACGGCGGGCGCGTCGTCGGCGGTCGCGGCGCGCGAGATCGTCACGACGCGGCCGCCGCGGGCGAGGCGCTTGAACGTGGACGCCGCGGTGAGCATCGGGGTGTGCAGGTCGTCGGGGTGCGCGACGCCGGTGAGGACGACGACGACCGCGGCGTACGACGTGTCGGGCTCGGGGTGCCGGTGCACCTCGAGGCCCCAGCCGTCGAGGACCTGGCCGCCGTGCGCATCGGGCGTCGCGTCGGCGCCCGGGGTGCCCGCCAGCAGCGACGCGACCGCGTCCGCGTCGGCGTCCGGCGTGCCGGGCGCGCCCGCGCTGAGCACGAGCACAGGGCCGTCGACGAGCGGCGTGCCGGGCGCCCAGCGGCGCAGCGGGACGGCGGGGGAGAAGCCCAGCAGGCCGGACAGCTTGGCCGAGAGCGTCGTGGTGATGGGGTTCGCCATGTCAGGCCGCCTCGAGGATCGCGGTGAGGCCGAGACCGCCGGCCGCACAGATGGACACGAGTGCGCGCGGGGTGCCGCCGTCGCGCTGCTTGCGCTGGTGGAGCTCCTTGGCGATGGTCGCGATGATCCGCCCGCCGGTCGCGGCGAACGGGTGCCCCGCGGCGAGCGACGAGCCGTGCACGTTGAGACGCGCGCGGTCGACGGTGCCGAACGCGCCGTCCAGGCCGAGACGGGTGCGGCCGAACTCCTCCGACTCCCACGCGGCGAGCGTGCTGAGGACGGTGGACGCGAACGCCTCGTGGATCTCGACGTACTCGAGGGCCTCGAGCGCCAGGCCGTTGCGGGCGAGCAGGCGCGGGACCGCGAACACGGGCGCCATGAGCAGGCCGTCCTCGCCGTGCACGAAGTCGACCGCGCCGGCCTCGGCGTCGACGACCGCGGCGAGCGGGGTGAGCCCGTGCTCGGCGGCCCACGCGTCGGAGCCGAGCAGGACGGTGGACGCGCCGTCGGTGAGCGGCGTGGAGTTCCCCGCGGTCATCGTCGCGGGCGCGTCGAGGCGCGTGCCGAACGTCGGCTTGAGCGAGGCGAGCTTCTCGAGCGAGGTGTCCTTGCGCAGGTTCCCGTCGATCGTCTGGCCGCGGTAGGGCGTGACGAGGTCGTCGAAGAACCCGGCGTCCCACGCGGCGGCGAGGCGCTGGTGGGAGGCGAGCGCGAGCTCGTCCTGCGCCTCGCGCGTGATGCCCCACTGCGCGGTGGTGAGGGCCTGGTGCTCGCCCATGGACAGGTGGGTGCGGGGCTCGCCGGTGGACGGCGCGACGGGCGCGAGGTCCTTGGGGCGGATGCGGCCGAGCGCGGCGAGCTTCTGCCCGGCGGTCTTCGCGCGGGACAGGTCGAGCAGCGCACGACGCAGGCGGTCGGTCACGACGATCGGCGCGTCGGACGTGGAGTCGACGCCGCCGGCGATCGCGGAGTCGAGCTGGCCGAGGCGGATCTTGTTGGACAGGCCGACGACGGTCTCGAGCCCGGTCGCGCACGCCTGCTGCACGTCGTACGCCGGGGTGGTGGGCGCGAGCGACGAGCCGAGCACGGCCTCGCGGGTGAGGTTGAAGTCGCGGCTGTGCTTGAGGACGGCGCCCGCGGCGACCTCGCCGATGCGCTCGCCCTGCAGGCCGTAGCGCGCGACGAGGCCCTCGAGGGCGGCGGTGAGCATGTCCTGGTTGGAGGCGTGGGCGTAGCGGCCGCCGGCGCGGGCGAACGGGATCCGGTTCCCCCCGAGGACGAGCGCGCGGCGCGCGGCGGGATTGGGGGCGGGGTCGGCGGCCTTGCGGGCCTTCGAGCGGGCCGTGCTGTCGAGTGCCATGGAGGTGGCGCTCCTCTCGCGTCGTCGCGATGGTCAGGGCCGGAGGCGAGGCGGCGGCGGTCCCGGGGTCGTCCGGTGGGGGTGTCCCACGCGTCCGGTCCAGGGACCAACGTCCTCTCCTGGTGTCCAGAACCCACAGTACCTGATACCGTCGGTTTCGTGAGTCCGATCACACCGGGCCCGTCGACGACGACGGCCCCCTCCGCGTCGGCGGGAGTCCCCGCCGGGTCCGCCGCGCGCTCTCGTCGGGCCGACCCGTTCGTCGTCGACGGCCGCTCCGCCCGCTGGGCCGACCACCGCGAGGCCCGCCGTGCCGAGCTCGTGCGCATCGCGCGCCGGACCGTCCACCACCGCGGCCCCGACGTCTCCATGGAGGAGATCGCCACCGCCGCCGGCACCTCGAAGTCGATCGTCTACCGGTACTTCTCCGACAAGACCGGGCTGCAGATCGCGGTCGCCGAGGCCGTCGTGCTGCAGATCCAGGGCGCGCTCGAGGGCGTCCTGCGCGTCGCGCCCACGCCGCGCGACGGCCTGCGCGCGATGGTCGCCGTCTACCTCGAGATGATCGAGTCCTCCCCGAACGTCTACGCGTTCGTCACGCGCGACGGGTCGGTGGAGTCCGGTGGGCCGCTCGGCCACTTCCTGGACTCGGTCACGCACCTCGTCGCCCTGCCGTTCGCCCGCGAGCTGTCCGAACGCGGCTCCGACGAGCGCGCGGCCGCCGCCGACGACGCGCCGGCCCTCGAGGCCGCCGCCGACGCCGCCGTCGCGCGCGACAGCCTCGCCGAGATCTGGGCCGCCGGAGCCGTCGGCTTCGTGCGCGGCGCCGGCGAGTGGTGGATGGCCCACCGCGGCGAGCCCGGCGTCCCCGACCGCGAGACCCTCACCGCCCAGGTCGCCGCCTGGCTGTGGGCCGGGCCCGTCGGCCTGCTCGCCCGCGAGCGCTTCCCGCACACGACCCCCCGCACCCCTTGGGAGATCCGATGACCGCCACGCAGACCGCACCCGGTCCCAGCAGCCCCAGCCTCGCCTCCACGGTCGAGCCGCGCGTCGACGTCGCCGCGCTGACCGACCAGCTCCTCGGGCAGTACGCGACCCTGCGCCGCGAGGCGCGCGCCATCGTCGCGCAGCCCGAGTTCCAGAAGATCGAGGGCCTGCCCATGGCGGAGCACCGCGAGCGCGTGCTCCACCAGCTCCGCGAGCTCGTCGCGCACCACGACGTGCTGCGCGCGTTCCCGACGCGCCTCGGCGGGTCCGACGACCACGGCGGCAGCCTCGCGCGGTTCGAGGAGCTCGTCGCGGGCGACCCGTCGCTGCAGATCAAGGCGGGCGTGCAGTGGGGCCTGTTCGCCTCGGCGATCCTGCACCTGGGCACGCGGTACCACCACGACACGTTCCTGCCGGCCGCGATGTCGGTCGAGGTGCCCGGCGCGTTCGCCATGACGGAGACGGGCCACGGCTCGGACGTCGCGTCCATCGGCACGACCGCCGAGTACGACCGCGAGACGCAGGAGTTCGTCATCCACACGCCGTTCCGCGCGGCGTGGAAGGACTACCTCGGCAACGCGGCCCTGCACGGGCGTGCGGCCGTCGTGTTCGCCCAGCTCATCACCGGCCCCGAGGGCGGCCCGCGCGTCAACCACGGCGTGCACGCGTTCTACGTGCCGATCCGCGACGAGGACGGCGAGTTCCTGCCGGGTGTGGGCGGCGAGGACGACGGCTTCAAGGGCGGGCTCAACGGCATCGACAACGGCCGCCTGCACTTCGACCACGTCCGCGTGCCGCGCACCCACCTGCTCAACCGCTACGGCGACGTCGCCGAGGACGGCACGTACACCTCGCCCATCGCGAGCCCCGGCCGCCGCTTCTTCACGATGCTCGGCACGCTCGTCCAGGGCCGCGTCTCGCTCGACGGCGCCGCGGTCAACGCGAGCAAGATCGCGCTCGCCATCGCCGTGCGGTACGCGGGCGAGCGCCGCCAGTTCGCCGGCCCCGGCGGCGACGAGGTCACGCTGCTCGACTACCAGCGTCACCAGCGCCGCCTGCTGCCGCTGCTCGCCGAGACGTACGCCTCGACGTTCGCGCACGAGGAGCTGCTCGCCGCGTTCGACGAGGTGTTCTCCGGCCGCGGCGACACCCCCGAGAACCGCGAGGACCTCGAGACCCTGGCCGCCGCGCTCAAGCCCACCTCGACGTGGCTCGCCATGCGCACCATCCAGGAGTGCCGCGAGGCGTGCGGCGGCGCGGGCTTCCTCGCCGAGAACCGGCTCGTCGGGCTGCACCAGGACATGGACGTCTACGTGACGTTCGAGGGCGACAACACCGTCCTGTACCAGCTCGTCGGCAAGCGGCTCCTGGGCGACTTCGCCAAGGCGCTCAAGTCCGGCGGTGCGGGCGACGTCGCGCGGATGGTCGCCGACAAGGCCGTGCACCGCACGCTGCTCGTGCGCGCCGTGCAGACCATCGCCGACGCGGGCGACGCCCGTCGCTCCGCCGGGCAGCTGCGCGACGAGGAGACCCAGCGCGAGCTGCTCACCGAGCGCGTCGAGGTCATGGTCGCCGAGCTCGCCACGGCGCTGCGGCCCGCCACCAAGATGGCGCCCGCCGAGGCCGCCGCGCTCGTCAACGCGCACCAGCACGAGCTCATCGAGGCCGCCCGCGCCCACGCCGAGCGCGTGCAGTGGGAGGCGTTCACGCGCGGCGTGCACGCCGCGACCGACCCCGGCACGCGGCAGGTGCTCACGTGGCTGCGGGACCTGTTCGGCCTCACGGTCATCGAGCGCCACCTGGCCTGGTACCTCGTCAACGGCCGCCTGTCCGCCGGGCGGGCCCGCACCGTGTCGTCGTACATCGACCGCCTCCTGCAGCGCCTGCGCCCGCACGCGCAGGACCTCGTCGACGCGTTCGGGTTCGGCCCCGAGCACCTGCGCGCGCCCGTCGCGTCCGGTGCCGAGAAGGCCCGGCAGGACGAGGCGCGCGAGCACTACCGCACCGAGCGGGCCGCCGGGCGCCTCGCCGTCCCGGAGAAGCACCTGCGCTGAGCCGTCCGACGACCGCCCCCGTCCCCTCGTCGTGGGGGAGCGGGGGCGGTCGTGCTCTGGTGGGATGAGGGCGTGCTGACCCCGCTCGTCCTCGGCGGCGCCGGGATGAACCTGCTGGCGCTCGTCCTCGTCCTCGCGCGCGGACCGGCGTTCCGCACGCGCGTCTACCGGCCGATGCTGCTGAACCTCGCGCTGTCCGTCGCGCCGCTCGCGCTGCTCGGCGCCGTCGCGCTGGTGTGGGTCCTGCTCGTGCGCGCCGACCAGCGCGGCCTCGGCGCGGCCGTGCTCGCCGTCGGCGCGCTCGCCTGGCTCCTGCTGCTGCCGAACGCCGCCTACCTCATCACCGAGCTCAACCTCAGCCACCGGCAGCCCGGCGAGCGCGTGCCCATGTGGTTCGACACGCTGCTCGTCCTCACGCTCGCGATGTCCGGCGTGCTCAACACCGTGCTCAACGTGTTCGTCGTGCAGCTCGAGTGGGTCTACGTCACCTCGGGCGAGGGTGCCCGCGCGCTCGCGGACCGGTCGTCGGTCGTGCTGTGCGTCGTCGTCCTGCTGCTCGTCGCGCTCGGCATCTACCTGGGCCGCAACCTGCGCCTCAACTCGTGGGACGTGCGGCACCCCGCCTCGCTGGTCCGCAAGGTCGTCGCGCACCTGCGCGAGCCCGGCGGGCTGAGCGGCATGGTCGCGTTCACGGTGCTCACCGCCGCGTTCCTCGGGCTGATCTACGTGGTGGTCGTCGGCCCCGTCATCACCGGGCTCGTGCAGCTCGAGGACGCCCGGCTCTGAGTCACGGGTTGCACCGCGCGGCCACCAGCTCGAGCGCGGACACCCGCGGGCGCCACGGCTCGATGTTCCACCGCGCCTTGCGCGGCGCGCCGTGCTGGTGGCAGGCGAGCTGGTCGCGCATCGTCGCCGTGCCCGCCTCCGGCTCCGCCGCGACGACCTGCGCCGGCACGAGCGCGTCCGCCGCGAGCCCGCCGCGGCGCGACCAGTCCGCCGGCGTCACCGCGAGCGAGCGGCCGCCCTCCCGCTCGCCCCAGTCGAGGTCGAGCACCGAGCGCGCGGTGAACCACACGGCCGTCGGCTGCTCGCGCGCGGTCAGGACCACCGCGTCCGCGTCGCCGCCGCGCACCGCGACGAGCCGCCCCCGCGGGTACGGTCGCAGCCCCGCGACCGGCTCGTCGTCGAGCAGCACGACCGCCGTGCCGTCCAGCAGCACGTCGAGCCGCAGCGGCGGCGGCGCGGCGAGGACCACGCGCCCGCCGGGCGGCACCGGGACCCGGACCGAGTCGTCGTCCAGGGCCTCGGGGGCGGCGTCGGCGAGCGCGCGCAGCGCGACGGTCCGCGGCCCGCGCGACACGACCGTCGTGCCCGACCGCAGCGCGCGGTCCCCGTCCGAGAGGGACCGCGCGTCGGTCGGACCCGGCGTGGGCGCGCCCGGGGCACCGCCGTCGGCCGCGGCGCCCGACGAGCCCGTGGCCGACGAGCCCGTGGCCGACGCGGCGGGCGCGGCGGGCGCGGCGGGCGCGGACGACCTGCCCGCGCCCGGGGCGCACCCGGCCACGAGCGCGACGACGAGGGTGACGCCCACCACCGGTCTCAGCACGGGCCGCAACCTAGCGCGCACGTGAGCCCGGCGGGCCGAGCGTCACGCTCGGTCCGCCGGGCTCCGTCCGACCGCACGAGGGAGGGGTTCGCGGCCGGACGTACGCCTGCGGGCGCCGGGGCACCGCTGCGCCCCGACCCCGGCGCCCGCAGGTGGCTCAGACGCGGTGCGCCGGGCGGTGCCGCTTGCGGGCGTGGACCGTGAGGAGTCCGGCACCCGCGGCGAGTGCGCCGAGCGCGAGGGCCAGGCCCGGCGCGAGCGAGTCGGAACCCGTCGCGGCGAGCTCGCCGTCGTCGTCCGGCTCGTCCGCCAGGACCTCGGACGGGTAGCTCGGGGTCGGCGTCGGGCCGGCGACCACGACGTCCTCGTCCTCGTCGTCCGGCACGACCGGGGCCGACAGCGACGGCTCGGGCGTGGGCGTGTCGTCGTCACCCGGCGTGGGCGTGGGGGCCTCGACGGTCGGCTCGGGCGTGGGCTCGTCGACGGGCGGGGTGGGCTCGTCGACCGGCGGGGTGGGCTCGTCGACCGGGGGCGTCGGCTCGTCCGCCGGCGGCGTGGGCTCGTCGACCGGCGGCGTGGGCGTCGGGGTCGGCGTGGGCGTCACGGTGGGCGACGGGGTCGGCGTCGGCGTCGGCTTCGGGGTCGGCGTCGGCTTCGGCGGGTAGGTCGGGTAGCCGGTGGGGGAGGGCGACGGGCTCGGCGTCGGCTGCGGCGGGTAGGGCTTGCACGTGGTGCCGCAGACCGGCTTCTGGCCGCCCTCGCCGTAGTGCTCGTTGTACTTCGAGACCTGGACCCAGGTGATGCAGGAGTTCTCCGGGACGCCGACGAGGTCCCAGCCGACCGACTTCTTGCCGATGAGCGCGCCGGTCGAGCGCGTCCCCTCGATGTGCAGGTTCGCGGACTTCGTCTTGCCGCGGTGGGTGTAGGTGACGTTGACGTGGTCGTGGGCCTGGAACGTGTCCCCGGGCGCGAGCGTCAGGCCGTCGACGGTGACGGCGTAGGGCACGGGGTCGTCCGAACCCCCGGCGGAGGCGCCGGTGGAGGACGCGACGAGGAGCAGACCGGCGACGAGGGGGACGGCAGTGGCGGCAGCGGCACGGGAGAGCATCGGACCTCGACTCGGAGAATGCGTCGGAAACGGGTCGAATCGGACATCCGACCAGGCCCAGAGAGTAGGGGTGGCCAGGCATAACGCACAATTCCCCCATCGGCGTGTCGCCCCCGGCGTGCCGCATTTCGGGCACGTGTCACCCGTTGAGAGCACACCCGCCTCGCCCGTCCGGGGGAGAGGGGCGCCTGGACGAGCGTCCGGGTCGGCGTCTCCGCGGCGCCCCTGCCGGGCGCGTCGTCGGGCCCTCCCCGGCCCCGCCGCGGGGGTGCCGTAACCGGTCGGTGGACGCCCGTCGGGCGGCCCCCGGGGCGTCGGTATCCTGTCGGGCGTCCGCCGACGACGGCCGTGTCCCTGCCGGCCGGCCAGCACGGCTTGGAACTCGCCCAAGGGAACCGATGACCTCCGCACCCGCGCGCCCCAGCAGCGACCAGCACTACGACACCGTCGAGGACGCCGCGGCGACCCCCGACCTCGAGCAGCCGTACGCGGAGCTCGGGCTCAAGCCCGACGAGTACCAGCGCATCCGCGACATCCTCGGCCGCCGGCCCACCGCCGCCGAGCTCGCGATGTACTCCGTCATGTGGTCCGAGCACTGCTCGTACAAGTCGTCCAAGACGCACCTGCGCCAGTTCGGCGACAAGACCACGCCGGCGATGAAGGAGCACCTGCTCGTCGGCATCGGCGAGAACGCGGGCGTCGTCGACATCGGCGACGGCTGGGCCGTGACGTTCAAGGTCGAGTCGCACAACCACCCGTCGTACGTCGAGCCCTACCAGGGCGCGGCCACGGGCGTCGGCGGCATCGTGCGCGACATCATCTCGATGGGCGCGCGCCCGGTCGCGGTCATGGACCAGCTGCGGTTCGGCGCGGTCGACCACCCCGACACGGCGCGCGTCGTGCACGGCGTGGTCGCGGGCGTCGGCGGCTACGGCAACTCGCTCGGCCTGCCGAACATCGGCGGCGAGCTCGTGTTCGACCCCTGCTACCAGGGCAACCCGCTCGTCAACGCGCTCTGCCTGGGCGTGCTGCGGCACGAGGACATCCACCTCGCCAACGCGTCCGGCGCGGGCAACAAGGTCGTCCTGTTCGGCGCGCGCACGGGCGGCGACGGCATCGGCGGCGCGTCGATCCTCGCGTCGGAGACGTTCGACGACACCAAGCCCTCCAAGCGCCCGTCGGTGCAGGTCGGCGACCCGTTCATGGAGAAGGTGCTCATCGAGTGCTGCCTCGAGCTCTACGCGGCGAAGGTCGTCGAGGGCATCCAGGACCTCGGCGCCGCGGGCATCTCGTGCGCGACGAGCGAGCTCGCCTCCAACGGTGACGGCGGCATGCACGTCGACCTCGAGAACGTCCTGCTGCGCGACCCCACGCTGACCGCCGGCGAGATCCTCATGTCGGAGTCGCAGGAGCGCATGATGGCGGTCGTCCGCCCCGAGAAGCTCGACGAGTTCCTCGCGATCACGCGCAAGTGGGACGTCGAGACCGCGATCATCGGCGAGGTCACGGGCACGGGCCGCCTGACCATCGACCACCACGGCCACCGGATCGTCGACGTCGACCCCAAGACGGTCGCGCACGAGGGCCCGGTCTACGACCGCCCGTACGCACGCCCGGCGTGGCAGGACGGGCTGAACGCGGACTCCTCCGCCTCGCTGCCGCGTCCGACGAGCGCCGACGAGCTGCGCGCGACCGCGCTGCGCCTGCTCGGCTCGCCGAACCTCGCGTCCAAGGAGTGGGTGACCAAGCAGTACGACCGGTTCGTGCAGGGCAACACCGCGCTCGCGCAGCCCGACGACTCCGGCGTCGTCCGCGTCGACGAGTCGACCGGCCTGGGCGTCGCGCTCGCGACCGACGCGAACGGCCGCTACGGCAAGCTCGACCCGTACACGGGTGCGCAGCTCGCGCTGGCCGAGGCGTACCGCAACGTCGCGACGACGGGCGCCCGCCCGCTCGCGGTGACCGACTGCCTCAACTTCGGCAGCCCGGAGCACCCGGACTCGATGTGGCAGCTCGTCGAGGCGATCCGCGGCCTGGCCGACGCGTGCCAGACGCTCGAGGTGCCGGTGACCGGCGGCAACGTCTCGCTCTACAACGGCACCGGCGAGCCCGGGAAGATCGACTCCGCGATCCACCCGACGCCCGTCGTCGGCGTGCTGGGCGTGCTCGACGACGTCGCGCAGGCCGTGCCGTCGGGCTGGACCGCCCCGGGTGTCTCGGTCTACCTGCTCGGCACGACCCGCGCCGAGCTCGACGGCTCCGCGTGGGCCGACGTCGAGCACGGCCACCTCGGCGGCCTGCCGCCGCGGGTCGACCTGGCCGCCGAGCGCGCGCTCGCCGCGGTGCTGCAGAACGCGGCGCGCGACGGCCTCGTCGACGCGGCGCACGACCTGTCCGAGGGCGGCCTGGTCCAGGCGCTGCTCGAGTCCTCGCTGCGGTTCGGCGTGGGTGCGCGGGTCTCGCTCGACGCGCTGTGCGAGCGCGACGGCGTGACGCCGTTCGAGGCGCTGTTCTCCGAGTCCACGGCGCGCGCGCTCGTCGCGGTGCCGCGCTCGGAGGAGGTGCGCTTCGCGGACCTGTGCGTCGCGCGCGGCGTGCCGGCCGTGCGGCTCGGTCAGACCGCCGACGTCGTCGCCACGGGCGAGGACGACGAGGTGCCCGCGCTCGAGGTCGAGGGCCTGTTCACGATCCCGCTCGACGAGGCCCGCGAGGTCTTCGAGGCGACGCTGCCGCGCTACTTCGGCTGACCCGCGCACCTTCTCGACTGACCCGCGCGGCTTCTCGGCTGACCCGCGCTGCTCCTCGGCCGACCTGTGCCACTTCTCGGCCGGCGCCGACCCCGCACGACCCTGACGAGGGCCCCGCACCCACCCGGTGCGGGGCCCTCGTCGTCCCCCTCGATCCCGCCCGCCACCCGCGCCGACCCCGCGCTTCCTCCGGTCATGGGGCTGCATGGCCGGAGTGATGGCGGGGTCGGCGGATCGACTCCGCGCGAGACCGGGGTTGCTCCGGCTCCGGTGGCGCTTACCCGGAGGGATGGCGGGGTCGAGGGGTGGCGTGGTCGAGGGGCGTGGTGGCGGGGTCGGGGAGGGGCGGTCGGGCGGGGCGGTGGTCGGGCCGGCAGTGGCCGTCGCGGAGGGGGGCGGTCTCAAATGGGGACCGGATTGGTCCAGATTGTGGGACCCGGAGTGCGGGGCGTTGACGCCGCCGCGGCCGGTGGCTAGTTTTCCGGACCAATGCAGTCCGAATTTTCCGGTCTGCAGACCGAAGGTCATGAGCTCCGACGCCAAGCCCCGGCTCGTCGGACGGCAACCCTCCCGCGCGGTGGGGTGCCCCGGGTGAGGACCTGGTCGTCCGGCGACACCCGCCGGACGGCAACGCAGCGGACCGAGGGAGACGAGCCCATGAGCACGAGGAGCACCGACGTGGACGTCCGAGCCACGCGCCTCGCCATGTGTTGTCGCTCCATGTGCACCGTCGAGAGCTGTCGCTGACGACGCCTCCCGGGCACGGCGGCTGAGCCGCCCACCGGCCACCGGCCGGACCTCCCGACCTGACGGTCGTCGGCGTACCCACGCACGCCCGACGACGACCCCGGCGCACCCGCGCGGCCCGGGCAGGAGCCGCCCCCGCGCGTCCCGACGGACGCCGCGGCACCCGCTCGTCCGCACCCACCGCACCGGGTCGCCGACGAGCCCGACCACTCGTTCCCCGAACCGATCACCTGGAGCAGCCGATGTCGCACCCCACCCACCGGACCGACGATCACGCCACCTCGGTGCACCTGGGCGTCGACCTGACCGACGCCGGGGCCCACCCCGCCGCCTGGCGCGACCTGGGCTCGCAGGCGCCCCGCCTGTTCGACCCGCAGCGCCTCGCGTCGCTCGTCGCGACCGCCGAGCGCGGCCTGCTCGACCTCGTCGTGCTCGACGACGCGTTCTCGCTCCAGCCCGTGCAGCGGCACGGCGCGCAGGGCCGGCTCGACGCGGCGCTCGTCGCGTCCCGCCTCGCGCCGCGCAGCTCGGGCATCGGACTCGTCCCGACGATCGACACGACGCACACCGAGCCGTTCCACGTCTCGAAGGCCGTCGCGACCATCGACCACGTGAGCCGCGGCCGCGCCGCGTGGGGCGTGGGCTGGTCGACGACGCAGGAGGCGACCCGGGCATTCGGCCGCAAGCCCGTGCAGGACGAGGCGGACGCGGTCGACGAGGCGCGCGAGGTGGTCGAGGTCGTCGGCCGGCTGTGGGACTCGTGGGAGGACGACGCGGAGATCCGCGACGTCGCGACCGGCCGGTACGTCGACCGGGAGAAGCTGCACTACGTCGACTACGAGGGCATCCGGTTCCGGGTCAAGGGCCCGTCGATCACGCCGCGCCCGCCGCAGGGCCGCCCGCCCGTCGTCGTGAAGGCGACGAGCGAGCCCGCCCTCACGCTCGCCGCGCGCTACGCGGACGTCGTCCGGCTGCAGGCCACGTCGCTCGACGAGGCCCGGACGCTGCGCGAGCGCCTGCGGGCCCTCGCCCTCGACGCGGGCCGCGACGCCGACCAGGTCCGCGTGCTCGTCGACGCGTTCGTCGTGCTCGCCGACGACGAGGCGGCCGCGCGCGCCCGGCTCGAGCTGCTCGACGACCTGGAGCCGCGCACGGACGCGCGGACCACGTTCGAGCACGTGGGCACCCCGGACGCGCTGGTCGCGACGATCGACGCGTGGGTCGGCGCCGGTGCCGCCGACGGGTTCGTCGTGCGGCCCTCGTCGCTGTCGACGGACCTCGACGCGCTCGTCGACAAGGTCGTGCCGACCCTGCAGGCCGCGGGCCTGTTCCGCACCGCGTACCCGGGGCGGACCCTGCGCGACACGCTCGGCCTCGAGCGCCCCGCCAACGTCTTCGCCGCGACGGCCTGAGGGGAGCGCCACCGATGAGCCGCAAGCAGATCCACCTCGGGGTGCACTTCCCGGGCGTGAACAACACGACCGTGTGGAGCGACCCCGAGTCCGGCAGCCAGATCGACTTCTCGTCGTTCGAGCACCTCGCCACGCGCGCGGAGGCCGCGAAGATCGACTTCTTCTTCCTCGCGGAGGGCCTGCGCCTGCGCGAGCACAAGGGGCGCATCCACGACCTCGACGTCGTCGGCCGCCCCGACACGCTCCCGGTGCTCGCCGCGCTCTCGGCGGTGACCGAGCGCATCGGCCTGGCCGGGACGATCAACACGACGTTCAACGAGCCGTGGGACCTCGCGCGGCAGTTCGCGACGCTCGACGTCCTGTCCGGCGGCCGTGCCGCGTGGAACCTCGTGACCAGCCCCGACGCGTTCACCGGCGAGAACTTCCGGCGCGGCGGGTACCTGCCGTACGCGGAGCGGTACGAGCGCGCGGCGGAGGTCGTCGAGGTCGCCCGGAAGCTCTGGGACTCGTGGGACGACGACGCCGTGCTCGCCGACGCGGAGTCCGGCACGTTCCTGCGCCCCGGCGCGGTGCGCCCGGTCGAGCACCACGGCCGGTACGCGGACGTCGTCGGGACGTTCCCCACCCCGCGCGGCCCGCAGGGCCACCCGGTGCTGTTCCAGGCCGGCGACTCCGCCGAGGGCCGGGACTTCGCGGCGCGCACCGCGGACGTCATCTTCACGACCCACTCGACGTTCGAGGCGGGACGCGCGTTCTACGACGACGTGCAGGCGCGGCTCGTCGCCGCGGGCCGCCCGCGCGGCGACCTCAAGATCCTGCCCGCGGTCACGGTGGTGCTGGGGGACACCGCCGAGGAGGCCGCCGAGCGCGCGGCGCACATCCGCCGCCAGCAGGTCTCGGGCCCGACGGCGATCGCGTTCCTCGAGCAGGTCTGGGGCCGCGACCTCGAGGCGTACGACCCGGACGGGCCGCTGCCCGACGTCGAGCCCGACGTGGAGAACATCTCGATCACGCGCGGCCGGGTGCGTCACCACCGCGACCCGCTGGCGATCGCCAAGCAGTGGCGCGAGCAGGCGGAGGCCCACGGCTGGTCGATCCGCGACCTCGTCATCCACACCACGACGCGCGGCAGCTTCGTCGGCACCGCGCAGCAGGTGGCGGACGGCATCGACCGGCACGTCCAGGAGGACGCCTCCGACGGCTTCATCCTCGTGCCCCACCTGACGCCGCACGGCCTGGACGACGTGCTCGACCAGGTGGTCCCGCTGCTGCAGGAGCGCGGCGTGTTCCGCACCGAGTACTCCGGCCCGACGCTGCGCGACCACCTCGGCCTGGACCGCCCCGCCGCGCAGGGCGAGCGGGCCGCCGAGCTCGTCGGCTGACCTCCACCCCTTCCCCCCGCACGTCCCCCTTCCCCCTGAGAGGACCCCCATGACCCGCACCACGCGGCTCCCCGTCCGCCTGCTCGCCGCGACGCTGCTCGCCCCCGCCCTGCTGCTGTCCGCCTGCGCGTCGGACGGCTCCGCGGGCGGCACGGCGACGGGCAGCGCGCCCGCCGCGACGACCGACGCCCGGCCCACGCCCGGCGGGACCCTGCGCTTCGCGCTCGGTGCGTCGCCGTCGGGCGTCGACCCGCAGCAGGTCGGCTCGAACGTCAGCATCTACATCGCGCGCCAGCTCGCGGACTCGCTCACGGACCAGGACCTCGAGACGGGCGAGATCGTCCCGTGGCTCGCCCGGTCCTGGGACGTGAGCGACGACCTCACGACGTTCACGTTCCACCTGCGCGACGACGTCACGTTCTCCGACGGCACGCCGCTCACGGCCACCACCGTCAAGGCGAACCTCGACGCGCTCGCGGGCGAGCTCGGGGCGGTCGCGCCGCTCGCGGCGAGCTACCTCGCGGGCTACGTGGAGACGCGGGTCGACGACGAGCACACCGCGACCGTCGTGTTCGCGGAGCCGAACGCGCAGTTCCTGCAGGCCACGTCCACGGTGTCGCTCGCGATCCTCTCGGACGCGACGGCCACGGCGGACCCGGCCGAGCGCCTGCAGGGGAAGGTCGTGGGCTCCGGGCCGTTCGTGCTCGAGAGCTACACGCAGGACCAGGGCGCGGTCGTCACGCGCCGCGACGGGTACGCGTGGCCGTCGGCGCTGCGCGAGAACGACGGCGAGGCCTACCTCGAGAAGATCCAGTTCACGGTCGTGCCGGAGTCGGGCGTGCGGGCCGGCGGGCTCGCGTCCGACCAGTTCGACGCGGTCGGTGACGTGCTCCCGCAGGACGTGCCGCAGGTCGACGGCGCGGGCGGCTCGGTGCTGACCCGCACGAACCCGGGCGTGGCGTTCGTCCTGCAGCCGAACGTCTCGGCCGCGCCGCTCGACGACGTCGCCGTGCGCCAGGCGCTCAACCTCGCGATCGACCGGCAGCAGCTGGTCGACACGGTCCTGTCGGACGCGTTCGAGCCCGCGACGAGCGTGCTCGCGTCCACCACGCCCGGCTACACCGACCTGTCCGACGAGCTGCGGCTCGACGCCGCCGCGGCGGCGCAGCTCCTCGACGACGCGGGCTGGGTGCCCGGCGAGGACGGCATCCGCGCGAAGGACGGCGAGAGGCTGAGCATCGACGTGGTCTACGCGCCGCTGTTCACCGGCTCGCAGGCGGTGCTCGAGCTGGTGCAGCAGCAGCTGCGGGCCGTGGGGGTCGACCTGGTGCTGCGCCAGGTCACGCCCGGCGACCAGCAGGCGCTGCTCGACTCCGGCGACTACGACACGTACTACTACAACGTCACGCGCGCCGACGCGGACATCCTGCGCACCCAGTTCTCCACGACGGGCCGCAACATCAACCGCCGCGCGGCGGACGAGACGCTCGACCCGCTGCTGACCGAGCAGCTCGCGACGGGCGAGCCCGGGGCGCGCGCCGACCTGGTCGCGCAGGCGCAGGCCGAGATCGTCGAGCAGGGCCTCGCGGTCCCGCTGTTCGAGCTCGCGCAGTCCATCGGCGTGGCCGGCGACGTGCACGGTGTCGCGTTCGACGCCTCGTCCCGCCTGCTGTTCCACGACGCCTGGATCGAGCAGGACTGATGACCCTCTACGTCCTGCGCCGGGTCGCCGCGGCCCTCGTCGTGCTCCTCGCGGCGTTCACGGTGACCTTCGTGGTCCTGTACCTGCTGCCGAGCGACCCGGCGAGCATCATGCTCGACGCGGGCACCGGTGGCGCGTCGGTCGACCCGGCGCAGGCCGAGGCGCTGCGCGAGCGGCTGGGGCTGGACCGCAGCCCCGTCGAGCAGTACCTCTCCGCGCTGGGCGCCGCCGCGACGGGCGACCTGGGCACGTCGTACGCGACGGGCGCGCCGGTCACGGCGCTCATCGGCCAGGCGCTGCCGGAGACGGCGCGCCTCACGGGGCTGGCGCTGCTGCTCGCTGTCGCCGGCGGGGCGGGGCTCGCGTCGTGGGCGTCGTGGACGCGCTCGGCGCGGCTGCGGGGCCTGCTGCTCGCGCTGCCGCCGCTGGGCGTCGCGGTCCCGACGTTCTGGGTGGGCCTGGTCCTGCTGCAGCTGCTGTCGTTCCGCCTGCCGGTGTTCCCGGCGGTCGGCAACCAGGGCTTCGCGAGCCTGGTGCTGCCGGCGGTGACGCTCGCGATCCCGCTGTCCGCGACGATCGCGCAGGTCCTCGCGCAGGGCATGCGCACCGCGTGGGCGGCGCCGTACGTCGAGACAGCGCTGGCCAAGGGCGCGACCCGCACCCGCGTGCAGGTGCGGCACGTGACCCGCAACGCGTCGCTGCCGGCGCTGACGCTGCTCGGCGTGGTCGTCGGGAACCTCCTGGCGGGTGCCGTGGTCGTGGAGACGGTGTTCTCCCGGCAGGGCTTCGGGCGGCTCGTGCAGGCGGCGGTCACGTCGCAGGACATCCCCGTGGTGCTGGGTCTGGTGCTGGTCGCGGCGGCGGTGTTCGTCGTCGTGAACCTCCTGGTGGACCTGGCCTACCCGCTGCTGGACCCGCGGACGCGGGCCCACCTCGCGAGGAGCGCGGCATGAGCGTCCTGGGGACCCGGTGGTCGGGTGCGCGCGTCGCGGCGCCCCGGTCGGTCGCGACGAGCACGACGAGCGCGGCCGCGACGACGAGCGCGGGCACGACGGACGCGGCCCCGACGACGAGCGCGGGCACGACGAGCGTGCGGGCGACCCGCTGGGCGCGCGTGCGCCGGCACCCGCTCGCGCGGCCCGGTGCGGTCCTGTCGCTCGTCGTCGTGGCGGTCGTGCTCGCGTGGGCGCTCGTGCCCGGCGCGTTCACGTCGTACGACCCGGTCACGGGCGTGCCGGCCGACAACCTGCAGGCGCCGAGCGCCGCGCACTGGTTCGGCACGGACCACCTGGGCCGCGACCTGTTCGCGCGCACGGTGCACGGCACGGGCCTGTCGCTGCAGGCCGCGGTGGTCGCGATCGCGATCGCGCTGGGCGCGGGCTCCGCGCTGGGGCTCGTCGCCGGGTTCGTCGGCGGGCGCGTGGACGACGCGCTCATGCGCCTGACGGACGTGCTGCTCGCGATCCCCGGCCTGCTGCTGTCGCTCGCGGTCGTCACGGTCCTCGGCTTCGGGACGCTCAAGGTCGCGGTCGCCGTGGGTGTCGCGTCGGTCGCGACGTTCGCGCGGGTCATGCGCGCCGAGGTGCTGCGCGTGCGCGGCGCGACGTACGTCGAGGCCGCGCGCCTCGCGGGCGCCCGGCGCGGCGCGGTCCTGGCGCGGCACGTGGTGCCGAACTCGACGGGCCCGGTGCTCGCGCTCGCGACCGTCGAGCTCGGCTCGGTGGTGCTCGCGGTGTCGGCGCTCAGCTTCCTGGGCTTCGGTGCGGTGCCGCCGACCCCGGAGTGGGGGTCCCTCGTCGCCGAGGGCCGCAACTACCTGGCGACGGCGTGGTGGTTCTCGACGCTGCCGGGCCTGGTCATCGCGGTCGTCGTGCTGGCCGCGGGCCGGCTCGGGCGGGCGCTCGAGCGCGGGGGGAGGACGGCGCGATGAGCACGCGGACGCTGACGCCGCCGGTCGAGGCGGCCACCGACCGCCGGACGGTCCTGGACGTGCGGGACCTGCACGTGTCGTACGAGGGCACCGCCGGGCGAGTCGACGCGGTGCGCGGCGTGGACCTGCACGTGCGGCCGGGCGAGGTCGTCGCGCTGGTCGGCGAGTCCGGCTCGGGCAAGTCGACGACGGCGCACGCGGTCGTCGGGCTGCTGCCGGAGACTGGCCGTGTGACGGCCGGGTCGGTCACGCTGGGCGCCGACGAGCGCGCGGCCCTCGACCTCGCGGCGCTGCCGGCGCGCGCGTGGTCGCAGGTGCGCGGGGTGCGCGTCGGCCTGGTCCCGCAGGACCCGGGCGTCGCGCTGAACCCGGTCCAGCGGATCGGCGACCAGGTCGCGGAGGTCCTGCGGATCCACGGCCGAGCGGGCCGCCGCGACGCGCGCGAGCGCGCCGTGGCGATCCTCGAGGCCGTCGGGATCGACGAGCCGCGGGCGCGGGCCCGGCAGTACCCGCACGAGCTGTCCGGCGGGATGCGCCAGCGCGTCCTCATCGGCATCGCGCTGGCGTGCGAGCCGGAGCTCGTCGTGGCGGACGAGCCGACGAGCGCGCTCGACGTGACCGTGCAGCGGCGCGTGCTGGACCTGCTCGCGGACCTCACGGCCCGCGCGGGCACCGCGGTGCTGCTCATCACGCACGACCTGGCGGTCGCCGCGGACCGGGCCGAGCGGGTCGTCGTCATGAAGGACGGCCGCGTGGTGGAGTCCGGACCGACGGCGCAGGTCCTCGGGGACCCGCAGCACCCGTACACGCGCGAGCTCATCGCCGCGGCGCCCGGGCTGCACGCCGACCGGGCGCCGGTCACCACGTCGCCGCGGCCCGCGCCGACGGTCGACGCGCCGCAGGTGCTCGACGACCTGCTCGTCGTCGAGCACCTGCGCAAGACGTTCCGCGTGGGCGGGCGCCGCTCGGGCGTGAGCGTGCGCGCGGTCGACGACGTGTCGTTCGCCGTGCCGCGCGGCTCGGCGTTCGCGCTCGTCGGCGAGTCCGGTTCGGGTAAGTCGACCACCGCGCGCCTGGTCCTCGACCTCGAGCGCGCCGACTCCGGGTCGGTGCGGTTCGACGGCGAGCAGGTCGCCGGGGCCCGGGGCGAGGCGCTGCGGCGGCTGCGCCGCCGTACCCAGCTCGTGCACCAGAACCCGTACGCGTCGCTCGACCCGCGGTTCACGGTCGCGCAGGTCGTCGACGAGCCGCTGCGCTCGCACCGCGTCGGGACGCCCGCCGAGCGTCGCGCGCGCGTCGCGGAGCTGCTGGACCTCGTGCGCCTGCCCGCGGACGTCGCGGGGCGCCGCCCGGGGGAGCTGTCCGGCGGGCAGCGGCAGCGGGTCGCGATCGCGCGGGCGCTCGCGCTCGACCCGGAGCTGCTGGTCCTGGACGAGCCGACGAGCGCGCTCGACGTGTCCGTGCAGACGCGCGTGCTCGCGCTGCTCGCGGACCTGCGCGCCGAGCGCGGCCTGACCTACCTGTTCATCTCCCACGACCTGGCGGTCGTGCGGCAGGTCGCCGACGTCGTCGGCGTCATGAGCGCGGGCCGGCTCGTCGAGACCGGGCCCGTCGACCAGGTCTTCGACCACCCGCAGGACCCGTACACCGTCGAGCTGGTCGGGGCGATCCCGGGCCGCGCGACGACGACGAAGGAGGCGCACCGATGACCACGCTGGAGACCCGCACGCAGGCGGAGGCCGACTGGGCGACGTGGCACGAGGCGCGCGAGCGCGACCTCGCGACGCCGCACGGCTGGCTGACGCTCGTCGCTTACCTGGACCTGCCGAGCACGCCGTCGCGGCTCGCCGACGTCCCCGGCCTGTGGTGGGCCGACGCGGACGGCGCGCACCACGCGCGCGACGAGGCCGACGTGCCGCACGCGACCACGCACGTCGTCGCGGAGGCCGGCTCGCAGGTCGTGCAGACGTACACGCCGCAGGGCCGCAGCGGCGCGGACGCCGAGGTCGCGGTCGAGCTCGTCCGCCGCACGGGGCGGTACGCGGTCCGGCTGCGCGACCCGCGCGCCGCGGCGCTGCGCGACTTCGACGGCGTGCCGACGTTCCCGTACGACGAGTCGTGGGTGCTGGACGTCCCCGTCCGCTGGTACGACGAGCCGCGCCCCGCGGTCGTCGGCGCCGCGCGGCCCGGGCTCGTGCACCACGTGACGCTCGTCGGCGAGGTCGACCTGGAGCGCGACGGGCGCGCGGCGACGCTGCGCCTCACCGCCGGCAAGGGCGGCTCGCCCGCGCTGCTGTTCACCGACGAGGCGCCGGGCCTGGCGCCGTGGCGGATCGTGTTCGCCGAGCCCTCGGCGGACCGCACGACGGTCCGCCTCGACCTCAACCGCGCGATCGACCTGCCGTTCGCGTTCAGCGACTTCGGCACGTGCCCCGCCCCGGTCGAGGGCAACCACGTCCCGTTCGCCGTGACGGCGGGGGAGAAGGCACCGCGATGACCACGTCGACCCTCGAGGTGCGGTCCGTGCTCATGCACGACCCGCTCGTGCGGCCGCTGCTGGACGAGCTCGCGCACGAGTACTGGACCCGCTACCAGCGCGTCCTGACCGCCGAGCAGCTGCGCGCCGAGCTCGAGGAGTACCCCGCGCACGAGTTCGCCCCGCCGGAGGGCGACCTGGTGCTGCTGCTCGAGGACGGTCGGCCCGTCGCGGGCGGCGCGTTCCGGCGCCGCGTCGAGCCCGAGGCGGGCGACCCCGCGCGCCTGGCCCGGCCCCGCGCACGCGCGGCCGACGGCTCGCCCGCGCTGCCGACCGCCGAGCTCAAGCGGATCTGGACGCACTCGGAGCACCGCCGCCGCGGCCTGGCCCGCCGTGTGCTCGTCGAGCTCGAGCAGCGCGCCCGGGCCCGCGGGTACCGGCGGGTCTACCTGACGACGGGCCCGCGGCAGCCCGAGGCGGCGGCGCTGTACCTCGCGGCGGGGTACACGCCGCTGTTCGACCCGGCGGACCGCCCGCAGGAGGGTCCGCTCGCGTTCGAGAAGTGGCTGGACGCGCCGGCCGCCGGCGACGACCCCGGGAGCCCGCGATGACGTCGCTCGCGCAGGACGAGTCGCGGCTCGTCGTGCCGCCGACACCCGCGCCGGCCGCCGACGAGGTGCCGCTCGAGGAGCTGCGCATCGTCCCGGCGCGCCACCCGGGGCGGTGGGTCGCCACGGGCGTGGTGCTGCTGCTGCTCGCGATGGTCGTCAGCTCGCTGGTGACGAACGCGCGCTGGGAGTGGGACCTCGTCGCGCGGTACCTCACGTGGCCGTCCGTCGTGCAGGGCGCGTGGGCGACCGTGCGGCTCACGGCGGTCGCGTCGGTGGTGGGCTTCGCGCTCGGCACGGTGCTGGCCCTCATGCGGCTGTCCCGCTCGCCGCTGCTGCAGGCCGTGTCGTGGACGTACACGTGGGTGTTCCGCTCGGTGCCGCTGCTGCTGCAGCTCCTGCTCTGGTACAACCTCGCGTACCTGTACCCGTACCTGAGCCTCGGGGTGCCGTTCGGCCCGGAGCTGCTGTACTTCGACACCCTGTCGCTGGTCGACAAGTTCTGGGCCGCGATCCTCGGGCTCGGGCTGTCGCAGGCCGCGTACTCGGCGGAGATCGTGCGCGCCGGGATCCTGTCGGTCGACCAGGGGCAGCAGGAGGCGGCCGCGTCGCTCGGCATCCCGCGGCGCCGCCAGGTGACCCGGATCATCCTGCCGCAGGCGATGCGCTCGATCGTGCCGACCGCCGTCAACGAGGTCATCGGCCTGCTCAAGGGCACGTCGATCGTCTACGTGCTGGCGTACGGCGAGCTGTTCTACATCGTCAGCGTGATCATGGGCCGCAACGGCCGGATCGTGCCGCTGCTGCTCGTCGCGTCGATCTGGTACCTCGTGCTGACGACCCTCATCACGGTCGTGCAGTACTACGTCGAGCGGCACTACGCGAAGGGCGCGGTGCGCACGCTGCCCCCGACCCCGCTGCAGCGCGCCCGGTGGACGCTGCTCGTCGCGGCGTCGCGCCTGTCCGGCCGGCCACTGCCCGCGAGCGTCCCGCCCGCGTACGCCGCGCGCGCCCGCGTCGGCGTGCTGGTCCGCACCGCCCGCACCGAGCGCACCGCCGGGACCGAGCGCACCGCCAGGACCGAGCACACCGGGGGTGCGGCATGACCGCCGTCCAGGAGGCCCGCCCCCGCGGGCTCGTCGAGGTGCACGGCGTGCACAAGTCCTACGGGACGCTCGAGGTGCTGCGCGACGTGTCGCTGACCGTCGAGCCCGGCTCCGTCACGGTCGTGCTCGGCCCGTCCGGGTCCGGCAAGTCCACGCTGCTGCGCGCCGTCAACCACCTCGAGAAGGTCGACAAGGGCTTCATCTCCGTCGACGGCGAGCTCGTCGGGTACGTGCGCCGCGGCGGGACGCTGCGCGAGCTCAAGGAGCGCGAGATCCTGCGCCAGCGCACGCGCATCGGGTTCGTGTTCCAGAGCTTCAACCTCTTCCCGCACCTCACGGCGCTCGAGAACGTCGTCGAGGCGCCCGTCTCCGCCCAGGGCCGCCCGCGGTCCGAGGTCGAGCCGGAGGCCCGCGAGCTGCTCGCCCGCGTCGGGCTCGCCGACAAGGCCGACGTGCGCCCCCGCCAGCTCTCCGGCGGCCAGCAGCAGCGCGTCGCGATCGCCCGCGCCCTCGCCCTCAAGCCGTCGGTCCTGCTGTTCGACGAGCCGACGTCCGCGCTCGACCCCGAGCTCGTCGGCGAGGTCCTCGACGTCATCAAGGACGTCGCGCGGACCGGCACGACGCTCGTCGTCGTCACCCACGAGATCGGGTTCGCCCGCGAGGTGGCCGACACCGTCGTGTTCATGGACGGCGGCGTCGTCGTCGAGCAGGGCCCGCCCTCCCAGGTCCTCGACGACCCGCAGCACGACCGCACCCGCGCCTTCCTGCAGAAGGTCCTCTGACCCGCAGCAGGCGTCCCCCGAGCAGTGGCCATCCGGCCGACCCCCACGCGGCGCCCCGCCGCACGACTGAGAGGCACCCCATGACGACGACCACGCGCCGCGGCGCGACGCTCGCCGCCCTCGCCTGCGCGTCCCTGCTCGCCCTGACCGCGTGCTCCGGCGCGAGCACCGCGAAGCCCGAGACCGACGCGAAGCCCCAGGCCGGTGTGACCGCCGACCCGGAGGCCGCCGGCCTCGAGGTCAGCACGAGCCCCGACCAGGACCGCGTCCGCACGACCGTCTCCGACGAGGCCGTCGCGCTGCTGCCGGACTCCTGGAAGGACAAGGACGAGATCGTCGTGGCGATCTCCGCGGGCAGCGCGCCGCCGCTCGGCTTCCTGGCCGACGACGACGCGACCCCGATCGGCAACGAGACCGACATCGCCCAGCTCGTCGCCGACGCCCTCGGCAAGGAGCTGCGCCTCGAGGTCAAGGCGTGGGCCGACTGGCCGCTCGCGCTGCAGTCCGGCGACGTCGACGCGGTCATCTCCAACGTGACGGTCACCGAGGAGCGCAAGGAGACGATCGACTTCTCCAGCTACCGCAACGACGAGCTGGGCTGGCTGGTGAAGACCGGCTCCGACATCACGTCGATCACCAAGCGTGAGGACATCGCGGGCAAGGTCGTCGCGGTCGGCTCCGGCACCAACCAGGAGAAGATCGTCCTCGAGTGGGACCGCCTCAACCAGGCGGACGGCCTCGAGCCGATCCAGGGCCCCGAGTACTACGAGCAGTTCACGGACGTGCTGCTGGCCCTGCAGTCCGGGCGCATCGACACCTACGTCGGCCCGAACGCGTCGCTGGCGTACCAGGCCAAGATCTCGCCGCAGGACTTCACGGTCGTCGGCACGCTCAACGGCGGCTGGCCCGACACCGCGCAGATCGCGGTCGCGACGAAGAAGGGCGCGGGCGCGGTGGACGCGATCACCGCGGCGGTCAACCACGCGATCGACGACGGCACCTACCTGCAGGTGCTGCAGCGCTGGGGCCTGGAGAACGAGGCCATCGAGCGTTCCGAGTCGAACCCGCCCGGCCTGCCCAAGACGGAGTGACGATGACGGAGCGCGTGGACCACGTGGTCGTCGGCGGCGGTGTCATGGGCTCCGCGGCCGCCTGGCAGCTCGCGCGGCGCGGCCGCGAGGTCGTCCTGCTCGAGCGGTTCGGCCCGGGGCACGACCACGGCGCGTCGCACGGCTCGTCGCGCATCTACCGCACCACGTACCCCGAGGCGACGTACCTCGACCTCGCGCAGGAGTCGTTCGTCCTGTGGCGCCTGCTCGAGGTCGAGGCCGACGAGACGCTGCTGGAGGTCACGGGCGGCGTGAGCCACGCGCGCCCCGGGCTGCCGTCGGCGCGGCGCACCGAGGCCGTCGCGGGGGCGTTCGCGGCGCGCGGCATCCCGTTCCAGTGGCTCGACCCGGCCGAGGCCGGGCGCCGCTGGCCGGGGCTGCGGTTCGAGGGGCGCGTGCTGCACGAGACGACGACCGCCGGCCGGCTGCACGCCGACCGGGCCGTGGCCGCGCTGCAGCGGCGGGCCGTCGCGCACGGCGCGGACGTGCGCCACGGGACGCCGGTGCGGCACCTCGAGCGCGAGGGCGACGGCGTGCGCGTCGTCACCCAGCACGGCGAGGTCGTCGCGCGCAGCCTCGTCGTCGCGGTGGGCGCGTGGAGCGCGGGTCTCGTCGCGCCGCTGCTCGACGGGCCCGACGCGCGTGGCGGCGCGACGCTGCCGCTCGTCGTCACCCAGGAGCAGCCCGCGCACTTCGCGCCGCGGGACCCGGCCGTCCCCTGGCCGAGCTTCACGCACGACCCGGGCCCCGACGCGGGCTACCCGAGCGGCGTGTACGGGCTCGCGTCCGCGGACGGCGTCAAGGTCGGGTTCCACGCGGTCGGCCCGCGGGTCGACCCGGACCGCCGCGACCGCACCCCCGAGCCCACGCAGCTCGAGGCGCTGCGCGACTACGTGCGCCGCTGGGTCCCGGGCGCGGACCCGGACGACCTGGCGCCCGTGAGCTGCACGTACACGACCACCCCGGACCACGACTTCGTCCTCGACCGCCGCGGGCCCGTGGTGGTGGCGGCGGGGTTCTCCGGGCACGGCTTCAAGTTCGCGCCCGCCGTCGGGCGGGTGCTGGCCGACCTCGCCGACGAGGCGCGCGGCGAGCCGGCCGCGCCGGTGCGCCCCGACCTCACCCGCTTCGCGCTCGCGCGGTTCGCCGCGCAGCGCGTCTGACCCGACCCCGACTACCCCCCGGACCGTCCCCCGCAAGGAGCAGCCCCATGACCGACGCCCGCCCGCACGCCACGCGCGTCCCTCTGTCCGTCCTCGACCTCGCGATCGTCCCCGAGGGCGGCACCGGCGCCGACGCGCTGCGCACCGCGGTCGACCTCGCCGTCCACCTCGAGGAGCTCGGCTACCACCGCGTCTGGTACGCCGAGCACCACCTCGCGCCGGGCGTCGCGTCCGCCTCGCCCGCGGTGCTCGCGACCGCCGTCGCGGCGCGCACGAGCCGCATCCGCGTCGGGTCGGGCGCGGTGCTGCTGAGCACGACGAGCCCGCTCGTCGGCGCCGAGCAGTTCGGCACCCTCGCGGCGCTGCACCCGGGCCGCGTCGACCTGGGCGTGGGGCGGGCGTTCGGCCCGCCGCCCGGCCAGGACAAGGCCGTCGACCCGCGCGCGTCGCGGCCGCGGCCCACGGGCGGGGCGCGTGTCGTCGACGGCCTGTACGTGCCGGCCGCGCCGCCGGTCGACCTCAACGACTCCGCGCTGCGCGAGCGGCTGCTGGCTCAGAAGAAGGTCGTCGGGGTCTCGCGCACGCCCGCGTCGTTCCGCGCGGAGCTCGAGCTGGTGCTCGGGCTGCAGGCCGGCACGTACCGCGACGAGAACGGCACGGCGTACACGAGCCCGCCGGTGCAGGGCGGCACGTTCGACCTGTGGGTGCTGGCGTCCAGCGCGGGGGAGTCGGCGCGCGTCGCCGGCGAGCTGGGCCTGCCGCTCGCCGCGAACTTCCACGTCAGCCCCGCGGCGACGCTCGACACGGTCGCCGCGTACCGCGAGGCGTTCCGCCCGGGCGTCCTCGCCGAGCCGTACGTGCTGGTGTCCGCGGACGTGCTCGTCGCGGAGACCGACGAGCGGGCCCACGAGCTCGCGCGGCCGTTCGCCGACTGGGTGCTGTCGATCCGCGGCGGCGTCAGCGGCGCGATCGCCTACCCCGACCCGGCGGCCGTGCGCGGCTGGGACGAGCGCACCGACGACGAGCGCGCGCTCGTCGCCGACCGGGTGGACACGCGCGTCGTCGGCGGCCCCGCGACCGTCGTCGAGCGCCTCGAGACCCTCCAGCGGGTCACGGGCGCCGACGAGCTGCTCGTCACCACCGAGGCGCACGACCCGGCCGACGCGCGCCGCTCGTTCGAGCTGCTCGCCGAGCACTGGCGCGCCCCGTCGACCGCCGGCGCCGCCGACCTGGCGCTCGCGTCCACCACCGCCTGACCCCTGATCGCCCGCCCAGACGTCACACCCCGGAGGCCGCCATGCCCGTCGAGTTCCTCGGCATCGCCACGACCAACGACCAGTCCGAGACCACGGCCCGCACCACGCGGCCGTTCGACCTCGGCTACCTCGAGCGCATCGTGCGCGCGCACGCGGACAACGGCTGGACGCGCGTGCTGTTCGCGTACGGCTCGTCGGGCCCCGAGCCCGCGGCGCTCGCGGCGCACGTCGCGGCGCGCGTGCCGGACATCGAGCTGCTGCTCGCGCACCGGCCCAACGTGTCGTACCCGACGTACGCGGCGAAGACGTTCGCGACGCTCGACCAGCTCTCGGGCGGGCGCCTGTCGGTGCACTTCATCACGGGCGGCAACGACCACGAGCAGGGCCGCGAGGGCGACCGGCTGACCAAGGACGAGCGCTACGCGCGGACCCGCGAGTACATCCAGGTCGTCAAGCGGGCGTGGTCGAGCAGCGAGCCGTTCGACCACCACGGCGAGTTCTACGAGTTCGAGGACTTCGTGCTCGACACCAAGCCGTTCGAGGGCCGCACGCCCACGATCTCGTTCGGCGGCTCGTCGGACGCCGCGTACCGGGTCGGTGCGGCGGAGGCCGACATCTACGCGGTGTGGGGCGAGCCGCTGGACCGCACGCGCGAGCAGATCGAGCGCGTGCACGCCGAGGCCGCCGCGGCGGGCCGGGTCGAGCCGCCGCGCATCCACGCGGCGTTCCGCCCGATCGTCGCGCCGACCACCGAGCTCGCGTGGGAGAAGGCGCACCGCGTGCTCGACCGCATCGAGGCGCGCAAGGCCGCCGCGGGCGGCGTGCTGAGCCGCCGGCACCCGATCGACTCGCCGCAGAACGCGGGCTCGCAGCGCCTGCTGGAGATCGCGGCGGCGGGCGAGCGGTACGACGACGTGCTGTGGACCGCCACCGCGAAGGCGACGGGCGGTGCCGGGAACTCGAACGCGCTCGTCGGGACGCCCGAGGAGGTCGCGAACGCGCTGCTCGCCTACTACGACCTCGGCGTCCGCGTGATCTCCGCGCGCGGCTACGACCTGCTCGACGACGCGATCGACTTCGGCCGCTACGTCATCCCGCTCGTGCGCGAGGGCGTCGCCGAGCGCGACGCGCGCGCCGCCGCGCAGGCCGCGTCGTCGGCCGCCTGACCCACCACCGAACCCCGCAGGAGATCCCGTGCGCTTCCAGGTCCTCGACATCGTCTTCAACCCGCCGCACCCGGTCACGGGCGAGGCGGTCCCGCCGTCCGACCGGCTCAACCGGGTCGTCGAGACCGCGGTGCTCGCCGAGGAGCTCGGCTTCGACTCGTTCGCCGTGGGGGAGCGGCACGCCGGCGAGGTGCTCTCGTCGGCCCCCACCGTGATCCTCGGCGCGGTCGCGGCGCGCACCGAGCGCATCCTGCTGTCCACGGGCGTCACGGTGCTGTCGCTGCTCGACCCGATCCGCGTCGCGGAGGACCTCGCGACCGTCGACCAGCTGTCCCGCGGGCGGCTGGAGATCGTCATCGGCAAGGGCAACGAGGTGCTGCAGTACCCGCTGCTCGGGCTCGACATCACCAAGCAGTACGAGTACCTGCAGGAGAACTACGAGCTCCTGCGGCTGCTGCTCAGCGAGGAGGACGTGACCTGGGAGGGCGTGCACCGCCACCGCCTGGAGAACGCCACGACGCTGCCGCGCCCGTTCTCGGGCCCGTTCCGGATCTGGCACGGCTCGGCGACGTCGCAGTTCGCGGTCGACCTGGCCGCGCGCTACGGCGACCCGATCGTCAGCGCGAACGCGCTGCAGCCGCGCGAGAACTACCAGGTGCTCATCGACCGGTACCGCGAGCAGTACGAGGCCCACGGCCACGACCCCGCGTACGCGTTCGTCGGCTCGGGCTCGGGCGGGCTCTACCTGGCCGACACCACCGAGCAGGCGATCGAGCAGTTCCGCCCCATCTTCGAGGGGCAGATCGCCGCGCAGCGCCGGCGCGGCTACGGGCCCGAGCACGTGGGCGTCGGCAACAGCTTCCAGACCGTCGAGGAGGCGGTCGAGCGCGGCCCGGCGCTCGTCGGCTCGCCCGAGCGTGTCGCGGAGAAGATCCTCGACTACCACGCGTCCTACGGTCACGACCTGCAGTCCGTCTCGGTCAACCACCTGCTGCCGCTCGAGCAGCAGGCGGACGTGCTGCGCCGGTTCGCGGAGGAGGTCGTCCCCGTCGTCAAGGCCGAGGTCTCGACGACACTGTGGAGCGAGTCCGACGAGCGGCGCGCGGCCGGGTTCACCGCGAAGTGACCGCCCGCGGCCCGCTCACGGGCGTGCACTGGTTCCTCCCGACGTCCGGCGACGCGCGCGGGATCCTCGGCGGCTTCCACGCCAAGGACTCCCGCGCGCACGCCGCGGGCTACCGCGCGCCCACGCTCGACTACCTCACCCAGGTCGCGCAGGCCGCCGACACCCTCGGCTACGACGCGGTCCTCACCCCGACCGGCACGTGGTGCGAGGACGCGTGGGTCGTCACCGCGGCGCTCGCGGCCGTCACCCGGCGGCTGAGGTTCCTCGTCGCGTTCCGCCCGGGCCTGCTGTCGCCCACGCTCGCCGCGCAGACCGCCGCGACGTTCCAGCGCGTGTCCGGCGGGCGGCTGCTGCTCAACGTCGTCACCGGCGGCGACGAGCTCGAGATGCGCCGGTTCGGCGACCGGCTCGAGCACGACGAGCGGTACGCGCGCTGCCACGAGTTCCTCGACGTGGTGCGCGGGGTCTGGGACTCCTCGCCGTTCTCCTACGACGGCGCGCACTACCGCGTCGAGGGCGCCCAGGTCCCCGAGGCCCCGGACCCGCGGCCCGCGATCTACTTCGGGGGCTCGTCGGAGGCGGCGCTGCCCGTCGCGGCCGCGCACGCCGACGTGTACCTGACCTGGGGCGAGCCGCCCGCGCAGGCCAAGGAGAAGATCGACCGCGTCCGCGCGCTCGCCGCCGCGCAGGGCCGGACCGTGCGCTTCGGGGTGCGTCTGCACGTGGTGACGCGCGACCGCTCGTCGGACGCGTGGGACCTCGCGCAGCGCTGGCTCGACGAGCTGAGCCCCGAGCAGATCGCGTCCGCGCAGCGTGGCCTCGGTGCGTCCGGGTCGGTCGGGCAGCAGCGGATGGTCGCGCTGCACGGCAACGGCGCGCTCGCCGCGAGCGGCCACGCGCGGGACCTGGAGGTCCACCCGGGCCTGTGGGCGGGCGTCGGCCTCGTCCGCGGCGGCGCCGGCACCGCGCTCGTCGGCAGCCACGAGGAGGTCGCGGACCTGGTCGCGGAGTACCACGCGGCGGGCTTCGACGAGCTCGTGCTCTCCGGCTACCCGCACCTGGAGGAGGCGTACTGGTTCGCCGAGGGCGTCCGCCCCCTCCTCGACGAGCGCGGCATCACGACGGCCGCGCCCCGGCTCCCCTGACCCGCCCGTCCACGTCGACCGGTCCCCGCACCCGCGCGCCGGTGCAGGAGTACGGTGCGCGACGACACGAGGACGTCGTGGGGCATTCGGGGAGCGAAGGGACACCGATGAGGATCGTGCGTGGGCTGGCACCGGCGGTCGTCGCCGTGGCGCTGCTGGCGGGATGCAGCTCGTCGGGCTCGTCGCAGGACGCGGCCCCGACTCCGCCCGTGACCGCGAGCCCGACGCCCGCCGGGTGCTGGGGCAGCTGGGAGGCCCAGTACACGGAGGACGCCGGCACCGCGACCCCGGAGGAGGCCATCGAGGAGGTCCTCGAGCTCGACGCCGGGGCGACGCCGCGGCCGCGGTCCGAGGAACCCGCGCTCGCGGCAGCGCTCGACGTCCTGCGCGCGGGCGACGCGGACGACGACCGCGTCCTGCGGGACGACAGCAGCGTCACGGTCCGCGCGCTCGTCGACGGACTCGATCTCGGGACCGTCGACCTCGGCCGGACCGAGGCCGGCTGGGTCGTCTCCTCGGTGCGGTTCCCGACCGGGCCCTGCTGACCCGCACGCAGCCGACCCGTGCGCCGCTGACCCGCACGCGCGAGGACCCCCGCGCCCGTCCGGGCCGGGGGTCCTCGCGCGTCGTCCAGGTGGGGTGGCCGACGTCAGATCGCGGAGTGCTCGCCGATCCGGTGGTAGGTGCGGTCGTGGTAGACCAGCGGCGACGCGTGCTCGAGGCCCGTGCGGTGCGCGGTCTCCGCGCCCACGTGGGCGCTCGAGGAGATCGCCTCGACCGAGACGAGGTGGCTCGACCCGACCGGGGTGCGCTGCACGACGCGCCCGCGCACCCAGGACAGCGCGCCGTCGATGACGGGCTCGCCCGTGGGCAGGGCCGTCCAGCCGCCCGCGGCGAACCGGTCGATGCCGCTCGTCGCGAACCGCGCCGAGACGTCGTCCTGGTGGTCGGCCAGGAAGCTGAGCGCGACGGTCGTCGCGCGCGACACCGCGGGCCACGACGACGACGAGGACGCGAGCGAGAACGCGAGCAGCGGCGGCTCGGCGGACACCGAGATCACCGACGTGGCGGTGAACCCGACCGGGCGGCCGTCCGCGTCGCGCAGCGCGACGACCACCACGCCCGCGGGGTGTCCGCGGAAGACGGCCTTGTACTCGTCGGGCGACAGCCGCGGCTCGGCGGGCGCGTCGGTGCGGGGGCGGGTGATCGGCTCGGCGGTCATCGGGCCACCTCCGCGAGCTCGCGCTCGACCTGGCCGACCGCGCGGCGCAGCGCGTCGCCGCCGCGGGCGAGCCAGGCGTCGACCACGCGGCCGAGGTCCGCGAGGTCCGCCTCGGTGACGGTCAGCGCCCGGGTGGGGACGACCGCGCCGAGCTCGACGAGCACGGGCCGCAGGTGCACCTCGCCGACCAGCGCGTGCGCGGGGTTGCCGGACACGACGAGCGGCACGACGACGACGCCGGCGAGGCCGTCGGGGCCGTACAGGTCGAGGAAGGTCTTGAGCAGACCCGTGTAGGAGGCCTTGTAGACCGGGGTCGCGACGACCGCGACGTCGGCGTCGGCCAGCGCCGCGAGCGCCGCCTCGACGCCGGGCCGCTGCGCGGCGAACAGCTCGTCGGCGACCGTCGCGAGGTCGACGGTGGTGGTGACCTCGCCGCCGACGTGCGCGGCGACCGCCGTGGCGGCGGTGCGGGCGGCGTCCAGGGTGCGCGACCCGGCGCGCGGGTTGCCGGAGACCACCACGACGGTGGGCTCGGGGCGGGGTGCAGGTGCGTTGGTGCTCATGGTCCCTCGCAATCGATCCGTCACGTTTGCCGGCCCGTGGGCCGACCAGGTCGTCCCCCGGAGCACCCCGCGCGTGACCGGGGTTGCCGACCAGCGAGCCGGGGCTTGGCGCTGGTTCTCGTGACCTGGGGAGGGGTATAGCAGCGCTCGCGGAAATGGATACCGGATCGGTCGGAAATCTCGTCAGATGGACGCGGGCGGCGGTGCCGCGGCGAGCGTCAGGCCGGTCCGGGCGGCAGGTTGACGAACTGGAACTGCCACTGCGCGGGCAGGTCCCGCGGCACCATCACGGTCGTCGCGCCCGGGTCCCACGTCGACGGCACGAGGAACATCGCCGCCGGCCCCTGCACCAGCAGCCGCAGCCCCCGGTGGCGCCACCGCGGCACCTCGGACGCGACGCACGCCTAGTCCACCGTCCCGCTGTCGGGGTGCGCGCACAGGTCCTCCACCGCGACCTGCGGGTTCGTGAGGCGCAGCGGGGTCGTCGTGTCCAGCACGACGAGCGGGAGGTTCTCGAGGTCGCGCGCCGTCTGCTGCGCGAACCCGACCCCCGCCCAGCCCGCCGTCTCCGACACCGCCCACAGCACGGCCGCGACGACGAGCGCCCACAGACCCGCCGTGACGCCAGCCGGTCGCGACGGCAGGTGCCGCAGCGCCCCCGCGGTGAGCGCCGCGCCCACCGCGATCACCGACGCCGCCACCACCTGCAGCCACGCCCAGCCGCTCAGCCACGCGTACGCGAGCAGCAGCAGGACGCCGCTCACCAGGACCGCCGCACCCGCGCCCACCGCGATACGCGCCCCCCGCACCACGCGCCGCGCGCCCGCCGGGGTCACCCGCAGCGCCCGGGCACGGGCGTCCACGCGCGCGTGCAGCGACGCGACGCCGACGAACGTCGTGGTCAGCACGACGAGCGGCACCGCGAGCGAGCGCGGTGAGCGCATGACGATCTCGCGCGGCGACAGCCCGACCGTGTCCACGTCCAGCCCGAAGTACCAGAGCTCCGCGGGGGTGAACACGTAGCCGTAGTAGAAGAGGAAGCCCGAGATGAGCGTCGCGGGCGCGACGAGCTGCGTGACCAGCGTCGCCCACGGCGGGAGCCCGCGCCGCGGCGGCGGGCCGCTCTGCTCGGGCGGTGCGGCACCGGCCGCGGGCTGGTCGGACGTCACGGTGCGGTTCCCGGCTCCTCGGCCTCGGGCTCCTCGGCGCCGCCCGCCGGCTGCTCGCCGTCGACCGCCGGCTCTTCGCCGTCGACCGCCGGGTCGGTCGATGGGTCGGTCGGTGGGCCCTCCTCGCCCTCGGGGCCCGGCGCCGACTCGTCGCGGCCGACGAGCTCGACGACGTCGAGCGTCGCGGCCTCCTCCAGCACCGCTGCCGTCGCGTCGCACACCTCGCGGTCGTCGCAGTGCAGGAGCCCCGAGACCTTCAGCACGGCGGTGCGGTCGACGTCCTGCGGGTCCACCGGCTCGAGCACCGCGATGCAGCTCGGCGTCGCGCCGTCGAGCACGCCGGTCTCGCAGCGCTGGCCGTCGCCGCCGGGGCACGCCCGGTCGCTCACGCGCCACGTCGCGGGCACGGACAGCTCGACCTCGAACGTGACACCGTCCGGGAGGCTCTCCGCCTGCCAGACGAGCGCGCCGCAGGAGACCTCCCCGTCGAACGCGAGCTCACCGGCCATGGGGACCGGCGTCCTGACGACGATCGTGCCCGAGGGCGGTCGCTGCGGGGCCTCGCCGCCGCCGGGCCCTCTCGGCGCCGGGCCGCCGCCGCCCGCCGTGCGCGAGCCCTGCGGGCCGGAGCACGCGGCGAGCACCAGGCCCAGCAGCAGGAGGCACACCGTCAGGAGCCTGCGGGCCGTCTGGCCGCCTCGGGCCCCGTCGGACGTCCTCGTCGTCGTGCGCATCGCGGACCCCCTGACGGCCGTCGCGAACAGGTGACCTCTCCCAGGAGCCGGGCGCCGCGGCGGTGATACGCGGGTCGCCCGACGACCCCGAGGCGTCCACAGGGCGACCGTCCCCCTCCCGGAAGTCGGACGGTCGTTAGCCTGAGGCGTTCACATCCAGGCACGCGGAGCAGAGCGGAGCCGAAAGACATGCAGGTGCAGCTGGAGCGCGCCCTCGAGCAGGTGCTCGCGCGCAATCAAGGGGAACGAGAGTTCCACCAGGCCCTCCACGAGGTGTTCGACAGCCTCGGACCGGTGCTGGAGCGTCATCCCGAGTACGTCGACGCCGCCGTCCTGGAGCGGCTGTGCGAGCCGGAGCGGCAGATCATCTTCCGTGTCCCGTGGGTCGACGACTCCGGGACGGTGCAGATCAACCGCGGTTTCCGCGTCGAGTTCAACTCCGCTCTCGGCCCGTACAAGGGCGGCCTGCGGTTCCACCCGTCGGTGTACCTCGGCATCGTGAAGTTCCTGGGCTTCGAGCAGGTCTTCAAGAACGCCCTGACGGGCATGCCGATCGGCGGCGGCAAGGGCGGGTCGGACTTCGACCCGCGCGGCAAGTCCGACGGCGAGGTCATGCGCTTCTGCCAGTCGTTCATGACCGAGCTGTACCGCCACATCGGCGAGTACACGGACGTCCCGGCCGGTGACATCGGCGTGGGCGGCCGTGAGATCGGCTACCTGTTCGGCCAGTACAAGCGCATCACCAACCGCTACGAGTCGGGTGTGCTCACCGGCAAGGGCCTGACGTGGGGCGGCTCGCTCGTCCGCAAGGAGGCCACCGGCTACGGCACGGTGCTCTTCGCGGAGAGCATGCTCAACACGATCGGCGAGTCCTTCGACGGGCAGCGCGTGGTCGTCTCCGGCGCGGGCAACGTCGCGCTGTACGCGATCGAGAAGGCCCAGCAGCTCGGCGCGCACGTCGTCGCGTGCTCGGACTCCTCGGGCTACGTGCTCGACGAGAACGGCATCGACCTCGACCTGCTCCGCCAGGTGCGCGAGGTCGAGCGCGGGCGCGTCTCGGTGTACGCCGAGCGCCGCGGTGCCGTGTACGTCCCGGGCCGCCGCGTGTGGGAGGTCGGGGCGCAGGTCGCGCTGCCGTGCGCCACGCAGAACGAGCTCGACGAGGACGACGCGCGCGCGCTCGTCGCCTCGGGCCTGAAGGTCATCGCCGAGGGCGCGAACATGCCCACCACGCCGAAGGCCATCACGCTGCTCACCGAGGCGGGCGTGCTGTTCGCCCCGGGCAAGGCCGCGAACGCCGGTGGCGTCGCGACCTCCGCGCTGGAGATGCAGCAGAACGCGTCGCGCGACTCGTGGACGTTCGAGCACACCGAGGAGCGCCTCGCGGCGATCATGCGCGACATCCACGACCGGTGCCTGACCACCGCGGACGAGTACGGCGTGCCCGGCTCGTACGTGGCGGGCGCCAACATCGCCGGCTTCGTGCGCGTCGCGGACGCGATGCTCGCGCTCGGCCTGGTCTGAACCCCGCCGGGCTGCGCCCGGTCACGACGGAGGCGGCGTGGACACCCACGCCGCCTCCGTCGTCCTCGGCTCCGCGAAAAGGACACGACGGACGGCACCGGGCGGTCCTACCGTCGCGGACGTGGGAACCGGACCGTGGCGCGTCGTGCGCGTCGACAAGGGGGCGGTGCTCGTCGTACCCGCGGACAGCGCGCACGACGAGGCACCCGCCGACGCCGTGCGCGCCACCGTCGACCGCACCGGGACGGCCGCGTCCGACGAGGGCCGCGTGGTGCCCGCGGTCGGGGACCTGGTCGAGGTCGACGAGGTCGGCCGCCTCGCGCGGGTGCTGCCGCGCCGCTCCGCGCTGGTGCGCGACACCGCGGGCCGCTCGTCGCTGACCCAGGTGCTCGCTGCGAACGTCGACGTCGTGCTCGTCGTCGAGCACCTCGACCCCGACCCGGACCTGGGGCGCGTCGAGCGACTGCTCACGCTCGCGTGGCGGTCGGGCGCGCTGCCCGTCGTCGTGCTGACCAAGGCCGACCTCGTGCCCGACCCCGCGGGCATGGCGCAGGACGTCGCCGCTGCCGCGATCGGCGTGGACGTGCACGTCGTGGCGACGACGAGCGGCGAGGGGCTCGAGCCGCTGCGCGCGCTCCTGACCCCGGGGCGCACGCTCGTCGTCGTCGGGCCCTCCGGTGCGGGCAAGTCCACGCTCGTCAACGCCCTCGCCGGCCGCGAGGCCATGGCCACCGGCGAGCGCCGTGCCGACGGCCGCGGGCGGCACACCACCACGCACCGCGAGCTCGTCCCGCTGTCGGGCGGGGCGGTGCTCATCGACACCCCGGGCCTGCGGGCCGTGGGCCTGGTCGCGGACGCCGACGCGATCGACCACACGTTCGCCGACATCGCCGCGCTCGCGGAGCGCTGCCGGTTCTCGGACTGCTCGCACCGCGTCGAGCCTGGCTGCGCGGTGCGCGCCGCGCTCGTGGACGGCACGCTCGATGAGCGCCGCTACGACAGCTGGCGCTCCCTGGAGCGCGAGGCCGCCCATGCCGCCCGCCGCGTCGACGCCCGCCTCGCGGCCGAGGAGCGCGCCCGCATCAAGCGCGTCACCGCCGCCTACCGCCACCGCACCCGCCACCCGAACGGCACCCGCCCCTGACCACCCGCCCCACCTGAACGCCCCCGCCCCGGTCGTGCACCCGCTGATGGGTCGCGAGTCGCTGGGTAGGTCGCGCAGACGAACCCGCGACCCATCGACCGGACTCACGACCGACCGGCTGACGCACGACCACCGGAGCACGCGGTGCCGCCCGGGCCGCCGTCACCCGCCCGCGCCTGAAGTCGTGCGTTTCTCGTGAAGTCGTGCAGAGGAACGCACGAGTCGGCGAGGAACGCACGACTTCACGGGCGGTGCACGTCCGGGCCCGGGGGAGTGGGGCGGGGGAGAATCGGGGGGTGCCTGCTCGTCGTCGTACCGATCCCGTCGCCGGACGCGCCGCCGTCGCCGCGTGGCGCGCCGACCCCACGTCCGTGCCGGACCGGCGCACCGCGGTCCGCTTCACGCTCGAGGAGCTGGCCGAGGTCGCGCCCGGGAACTCCGTGGAGGTCCGCGTGCCGCCGGACGGCGCGGTGCAGGCCGTCGCCGGTCCGCGCCACACGCGCGGCACCCCGCCGAACGTCGTCGAGACCGACCCGCAGACGTGGCTCGAGCTCGCCACGGGGGCGCTGACCTGGCCGGACGCCGTCGACGCCGGCCGGGTGCACGCCTCGGGCGAGCGCGCCGACCTCTCCGCCTGGCTCCCGCTCCAGGCCACCCGCCCCGCTGACCGCCGGCTCGCTGACCAGTCGCGCCCGCTGACCAGTCGCCCTGCCGAGGGAGGGCCGGGGCGGCCGTAGGATCGCGGGGTGTCGGAGCAGCGCCAGGACCCGCAGGACCCTCAGCCGGACGCCCTCGAGGGCGGGCAGCAGGTCGACGCCGCGACCAGCGGTCAGCAGGCTGACGCGTCGACCAGCGGCCAGCAGGTCGACGCCGTGAGCGGTGCGCAGGCCGCGTCCACGGACGAGCGGAGCGAGGTGCCGAGCGAGGACGAGCTCGCGCGCGTGGCGGTGCCGGCGCGGGTGCGGCGGGCCCCGAAGTTCGGGGTGTTCATCGTGACCGGGATGGTCGTCGGCGCGCTCGTCGGCCTGCTGCTCACGCTGCTCGTCGGCGGCGACGACGGCGCGTCGGACGTCGCCGCGGGCCAGGGCTTCATCTCGTTCCTCGACGGCCAGGGTGCGATCCGGGCGGTCATGGCCACGGCGGGGGCGCTCGTCGGTGGGTTCGCGGGGGGCGGGATCGCCGCCCTGGCCGACCGGCGCAGCCGCGACCCGCTGCGCTGACCAGCGACGGGCCCACGACCGAAGAGCCGCTGAGCAGGCCCGACGTGACGACACCTCGACCGGTGTGTCGACCTAAACGATGTGGCCGGGCGTCCGGTGTGGCCCAGGTGCGGGCCGGTCGGGTTGTCTCGTCGATGACAACCGGCCCTCGGGTGTGCTCACGCATCGACGTCGTCGTCGACGCTGCGGCAGCGCACGTGTCGCAGCGCGTCCCTGCGGCCGGTGCCCGTGTCCGCGAGACCGAGGAGCACTCATGTCCGCCCGCAGAACGACCTCCGCGCTGCTGTCCGTCGCAGCCCTGACCCTCGGTGGCCTCACGGTCGCCGCGAGCGCCGCGACCGCAGCCGAGGGCTGTCGCGTCGAGTACACCGTCCAGAGCCAGTGGAACGACGGCTTCCAGGGTGACGTGAAGGTCACCAACCTGGGCTCCGCCCTCTCGTCGTGGACCGTCGCCTGGACGTTCCCGTCGTCGAGCCAGCGCGTCACGCAGTCGTGGAACACCGACCTGCGGACCTCGGGCTCGAGCGTGCAGGCCTCCAACGTGAGCTGGAACGGCTCGCTCGGCACGGGTGCGAGCGCGCAGTTCGGCTTCATCGGCTCGTACTCGGGCACGAACCCGGTCCCGTCGTCGTTCACGGTCAACGGCGTGGCGTGCACCGGCACGGTGCAGCCCACGCAGGAGCCGACGATCACGCCGTCCGAGGAGCCGAGCGAGGAGCCCACCGAGGAGCCCACGCAGGAGCCGACGGACGAGCCGACGCAGGAGCCGACGGACGACCCGACGCAGCCGGAGCAGCCGGCCGGTGACCTGTACGTCGACACGGAGAACCAGGCGTACGCCGCCTGGCAGGCCGCGTCCGGCAGCAACAAGGACCTCCTGGCGAAGATCGCGCTGACCCCGCAGTCGGTGTGGATCGGCAACTGGAACAGCCCGACGGTCTCGCGCCAGCAGATCCAGGACGCGACGAGCCGCGCGGCGGCGGCCGGCAAGACCGTCTCGATCGTCATCTACGCCATCCCGGGCCGTGACTGCGGCTCGCACTCGGGCGGCGGTGTCGCCGAGAGCGAGTACGCGCAGTGGATCGACTCGGTCGCGCAGGGCATCCAGGGCCGGCCGATCATCATCCTCGAGCCGGACGCCCTCGCCCAGCTCGGTGACTGCGACGGCCAGGGCGACCGTGTCGGCTTCCTGAAGTACGCGGCGAAGTCGCTCACGCAGGCCGGTGGCCGCGTGTACATCGACGCGGGCCACTCGGGCTGGCTGTCGGTCGACACCGCGGTGAGCCGCCTCAACCAGATCGGCTTCGAGTACGCGGTGGGCTTCGCGCTCAACACGTCGAACTACCAGACGACGTCCGACTCGCAGCGCTACGGCGAGCAGATCTCGCAGCGCCTCGGCGGCAAGGGCTACGTCATCGACACCTCGCGCAACGGCAACGGCTCGAACGGCGAGTGGTGCAACCCGCGTGGCCGTGCGCTCGGTGACAAGCCGCGCCTGGTGAACGACTCGACCGGCCTCGACGCCATCCTGTGGGTCAAGCTGCCGGGTGAGTCCGACGGTGCGTGCAACGGCGGCCCGGCCGCCGGTCAGTGGTGGGAGGAGATCGCCCTGGAGCTCGCGCGCAACGCGAAGTGGTGACGGGCTGATCCTCTCCTGACAGCAGGTGAACGGGGGGCCACGCGTCCGCGGTCGGTGTGCGACCATGGGCGCGTGGCCCCCCGCGCTGACGGACGACTGAACCACGACCTCCTCCCGGACGAGAAAGGCCCCCAGGACGCCTGCGGCGTCTTCGGTGTCTGGGCACCGGGCGAGGAGGTCGCCAAGCTCACCTACTTCGGGCTCTACGCGCTGCAGCACCGCGGCCAGGAGTCCGCGGGCATCGCGACGAGCAACGGCAGCCAGCTCCTGGTCTACAAGGACATGGGGCTGGTCTCGCAGGTGTTCGACGAGACCGCCCTCAACGCCCTGCAGGGGCACATCGCCATCGGGCACGCGCGGTACTCGACGACCGGTGCGAGCAACTGGGAGAACGCGCAGCCGACGCTCGGCCCCACGGCCGCCGGCACCGTGGCGCTGGGCCACAACGGCAACCTGACGAACACCGCGGAGCTCGTCGAGCTCGTCGCGGAGCGGTACGGCAGCCAGCGGCGCGGCGAGCTCGCGCGCGGCAACACGACCGACACGGCGCTCATCACGGCGCTCCTCGCGGGGGACCCGGACCACACGCTCGAGGCCACGGCGCTCGAGGTGCTTCCTCGTCTGCGCGGGGCGTTCTCGCTGGTCTTCATGGACGAGCGCACGCTGTACGCGGCGCGTGACCCGCAGGGCGTGCGCCCGCTCGTGCTCGGCCGCCTGGAGCGCGGCTGGGTGGTGGCGTCGGAGACCCCGGCGCTCGACATCGTCGGCGCGAGCTTCGTGCGCGAGGTCGAGCCGGGCGAGTTCATCGCGATCGACGCGGACGGGCTGCGCTCGACGCGGTTCGCCCCGGCGGAGCGCGCGGGCTGCATCTTCGAGTACGTCTACCTGGCCCGCCCGGACACGACGATCGCGGGCCGCTCGGTGCACGCGGCGCGGGTCGAGATGGGCCGCCGCCTGGCGATCGAGCACCCGGTGGAGGCGGACCTCGTCATCCCGGTGCCGGAGTCGGGCACGCCGGCCGCGGTCGGGTACGCGCAGCAGTCGGGCATCCCGTTCGGTCAGGGCCTGACGAAGAACGCGTACGTGGGTCGCACGTTCATCCAGCCGTCGCAGACGCTGCGCCAGCTGGGCATCCGTCTCAAGCTCAACCCGCTGCGCGAGGTGATCCGCGGCAAGCGGCTCGTCGTCGTGGACGACTCGATCGTGCGCGGCAACACGCAGCGCGCGCTGGTGCGGATGCTCCGCGAGGCGGGGGCCTCCGAGGTGCACGTGCGCATCTCGTCGCCGCCGGTGAAGTGGCCGTGCTTCTACGGCATCGACTTCGCGAGCCGTGCCGAGCTCATCGCGAACGGCCTGACGCCCGACGAGATCGGCGCGTCGCTGGGGGCGGACTCGCTCGGCTACATCTCCGAGCAGTCGCTGATCGAGGCGACGGAGCAGCCCGCGAGCCAGCTGTGCACCGCGTGCTTCTCGGGCCGGTACCCGATCGAGCTGCCGTCGTCGGACCAGCTCGGCAAGCACCTGCTGGAGCAGAACGAGCTCCCGCTGGGCGCGCCGGAGGACGGTCTCGTCGCGATCATCCCCGGGTCGGGCGGCGCGAACGCCCTCGACCACCCCTGACGCACACCTGAGCAGCACCTGAGCAGCATCTGAGCAGCACGGACCAGACCTGCCCGCCGGCAGGCCCGATCACTATGGAGCACCTGTGACCCTGCCCGACGAGAACGCCCCGCTGACGTACGCCGCGGCGGGCGTCGACACCGAGGCGGGCGACAAGGCCGTCGAGCTCATGAAGGACGCCGTGCGCGCGACGCACTCGGCGCGGGTGCTCGGCGGGGTCGGCGGCTTCGCGGGTCTGTACGACGCGAGCTTCCTCACGCGGTACCGCAAGCCGCTGCTGGCGACGTCGACGGACGGCGTGGGCACGAAGGTCGCGATCGCGCAGCAGCTCGACGTGCACCACACGATCGGCTTCGACCTGGTCGGCATGGTCGTGGACGACATCGTGGTGGTCGGCGCGGAGCCGCTGTTCATGACGGACTACATCGCGACGGGCCGCGTGGTGCCGGAGCGCATCGCGGACGTGGTGCGTGGCATCGCGGACGCGTGCCGGGTCGCGGGGACGGCGCTGGTCGGCGGCGAGACCGCGGAGCACCCGGGTCTGCTCGCGCCCGACGAGTACGACGTGGCGGGTGCCGCGACGGGTGTCGTCGAGGCCGACGAGCTGCTGGGCCCGGAGCGGGTGCGCGCCGGGGACGTCCTGGTGGCGTTCGCGTCGTCGGGCCTGCACTCGAACGGCTACTCGCTGGTGCGCGCGGTGGTGCGCCAGGCGGGCTGGGGCCTGGAGCGGCACGTCGACGAGCTGGGCCGCACGCTCGGCGAGGAGCTGCTGGAGCCGACGCGCGTGTACGCGTCGGACTGCCTGGCGATCGCCCGGCGGGCCGGCACGGCGGGCGTGCACGCGTTCAGCCACGTGACGGGTGGTGGGCTGGCCGCGAACGTCGCGCGCATCCTGCCCGCGGGGCTGGTGGCGGACGTCGACCGTGCGGGCTGGACGGTGCCGCCGGTGTTCGCCCTGGTGCAGCGGCTGGGCCAGGTGCCGTGGACGGACCTGGAGGGCACGCTCAACCTGGGCGTGGGGATGGTCGCCGTCGTGGCGGAGGACGCCGTGGACGGTGTGCTGGCGCACGCGGCGGAGCTCGGGCTGCCGGCGTGGGAGCTGGGCCGTGTCCGCGAGCCCGGTGCGCAGGACGTGCCGGGGACGCCGGGCTTCGTGTCGGGCACGAAGGGCGTGGAGGGCGGCGCGGTGCGCCTCACGGGGGAGTACCGCACGGCCTGACGAGCCGCCGGCCGGGCGGTCAGTGCCCAGGCACGCCGACGGCCCGCTCGGCCGGGCCCCTACCGTGCTGGAGTCGGTGCGCCCTCGGGCGCACCCACGGGAGGTGCTGCAGGTCGGCCGTGCGGGCCGTACGGCGAAGAGCTGGAGTCAGCGCTCGTCGTCGAGCCAGCGGCGGTAGTCGTCCAGCGGCTCGTCCTCGGTGTCCACCGCGGCGACGCCGCGACGGTCCACGAGGTCATGGTTGCGAGACGCCAGCTCCTGCTCGAGGGCTCGGTAGTTGGTCTCCGGGCTGAAGTACTTCAGCTCCCGGGCCACCTTCGTCTGCTTAGCCTTCTGACGGCCGCGCCCCATGGCATCGACCCCCTCTAACGTGGAAGCGGGGCGGCACCGTGCTCACACGTGCGGCCCCGGGGTGCTGAATCGTCTGTTCGTGCCGTAACGCTACATGGAGAAGAGTTGTTCCGGCCACTCGCGGGGCCGCGACTCGCGTCACGTTCACCCCGGGCACACGACTCCCGCGTACCCGGATGCTGGGACCGGTCCGGGCGCACTCGTTCGGGGGAGGTGAGACGAGACCGTCTCGCTAGGTCGTTTCGTCCGGTTTAGGCTGTTCCTCGCGCGTCGACCTGCCGGGTCGTCGGATCTTCCGGTCGAGATGTACCATTTCGTGACGAAATCGTAGCCCGGAATGCGCCCCATGCCGGGTTCGTCCATGCTAGAGGGTGCGGGCCGAGCGGACGTCGTCCGAACGGCATCCAGGTCCGTGCTGACCAGCCACCACCCACGGTGGTGGAGCCGGGGCGGGGGGTCCCGGCCCGACCACTCGTAAGCCAGGAGGCAGCCACCATGACCGTCAAGCCCGCCCCGAACGAGAACCTGCTGACGCCGTCCGAGGTCGCGACGCTCTTCCGTGTGGACCCGAAGACGGTGACCCGTTGGGCCAAGGCCGGCAAGCTCACGTCCATCCGGACGCTCGGCGGGCACCGCCGCTACCTCGAGTCGGAGGTGCAGGCGCTGCTCGAGGGCATCCCGCAGCAGCGGCTCTCCGGCTGAGCCGCGGACCCGCCGCCCACGGGTGGCGCAGCGTCCCCCGAGACGCCGGGGGCCCCGGACGTCGATCCCGTCCGGGGTCCTCGTGCGTGCGGGGCGGGTGCGTGCGGGTCGTCAGCGGCGCGCGATCCGCAGCACCACGACCGCCGTGACGAACGCGACGCCCACCGCGACGCCGGCGAGCACCTTGCGCGCGTGGGCGCGCGCCTCGGGGTCCGCGTCCGGGCTCGTCGCGTCCGACGCGAGGCGCTTGGCGGTCGCCACCGCCGCGTCGGCCTGCGCGCGGGGCGCCAGGCGGGCGGTGAGCTCGTCGACGGTGGCCGCGAGCTCCCGCCGCGTCGCGGCGATCTCCGCCTCGGCGGCGAGCATCGCGGGCGTCGTGAACCGCTCCGGGGTCTTGTCGGTCATCGGGTCCCACCCTCCGGGGTCGTCGGGCTGCTCACGACGCGGCGCCCTTGAGGGCGTCCACGTCGGCCTTCACGCTCTCGATGGCCGCCTGCGGCGCGGGCGGCGAGCCCTTCTTGAGGGCCTTGACGCCCAGCAGCGCCAGCACGGCGACGACGACGAGCAGCAGCACCGTGACGACGAGCGACGCGAGCCACAGGGGCAGCCACAGGTCGAGCACGATCGTGAGCGTGACCAGGACCGCGGCGAGCAGGTACAGCGCGAGCACGCCCGCGCCCACCAGGAGCCCGGCCCCGAGGCCCATCACCTTCGCGCGCTCCGCGATCTCCGTCTTGGCGAGCGTGATCTCGGCGCGCACGAGCCGCGAGGTCTGCTCGCTGAAGTCGCTCACCAGCCGGCCGAGCGAGCGCTGACCCGGGTCCGCCTGCGTCGTCATGGTCTGCCTCTCGTCGTCGTGACCGCCCGTCCCACCGCGGTGGTCGGGGCGTTGCCGTCCGGGCCCAGTCTGCTGGCGCCGCCCGCGGCCCGCGAGGCGAGCGTCAGTCCGCCCAGGGGTGCACCTGCTCACCCGCCGGGTGGGTGGGCTCCTGGATGCGCGTGAGGTCGACCATGGGCGTGCGCGGCAGGTGCGAGCGACCCCAGGCGGCCAGGCCCGCGGCGACGAGCAGGAGCGCGACGCCGACGAGCAGCGCGGCGAGCCACGGCTCGACGGCGTGCGCCAGCCCGATCACGGCGGCCGTGACGAGCAGCGCGAGCCCGAGGAACGTGAGGACCGCGGCGCCGGCGAACGCGATCGCCGACGGGCGGACCTGGACGGCGCGCGTGCGGACGCTCGCGCTGACCGCGTCGATCTCGGCCTGGATGGACGCGCGGACGCGGTCCTCGGCCTGGCCGAGCTTCTCACGGGCGCGCTCGGTGATCGGGTCGGTGAGGCGGTCGATGAAGCGACGGCGTTCGGGACCGGGGGTGCTGGTCACGGGCTCCTCCTCGCGGGGCGCGGTGTGACGCCAGCCTAGCCAGGGCGAGCCCGCGCGGAGCCGTGTTGCGCGCGCGTCGTCGCAGGTGGGCGGGCGACGTGCGGTCGGGGACGTGCGGCCGACGGGAGGTCCCGGGAGGCGCCCCGGGAACGACGAAGCCCGCCAGGCTGCTCCCTGGCGGGCTTCGTGCTGTGGCTCCGACCGGCGTCGATCCGGTGACCTTTCGATTTTCAGTCGAACGCTCTACCAACTGAGCTACAGAGCCGTGGTGGGGAGGTTACCCCCCAACGACGATGCCGGTCACGAGTGACCGGCATCTGTCGAGCGACCCCGACGGGACTTGAACCCGCGACCTCCGCCGTGACAGGGCGGCGCGCTAACCAACTGCGCTACGGGGCCTCGTGGTGAGACCTGTACTGCGTTTTCACTTGCACCTGCTCGTACCCCCAACGGGATTCGAACCCGTGCTACCGCCGTGAAAGGGCGGGGTCCTAGGCCGCTAGACGATGAGGGCGTCGCCCCTGACGTCGAGGCGTCGGTTGACCGTGGATGAGCATACGGGGTCCCGGGCCGGATCCCCAAACCGGTTCGCGCGCGGCCTTGGTCACAGCGCGTCCCACCAGGTCGCAGGGCAGGATGGGGGCGTGGTCGAGATGTCGCGCGAGGAGTTCGAGGACGCCGTCCGGGACGCGCTCGACGAGATCCCGCCGGAGCTGGCCGCGGTGATGGACAACGTCGTCGTGCTCGTCGAGGACGAGCCCCCGCCCGGGGACGAGGACCTGCTGGGCCTGTACGAGGGGGTGCCGCTCACGGAGCGCACGCACCAGTGGGCCGCGGGGTCGCTGCCGGACCGCATCACGATCTTCCGCAACCCCACCCTGGAGATCTGCGAGACCCGCGACGACGTGGTCGAGGAGGTGGCGATCACGGTGGTGCACGAGGTCGCGCACCACTTCGGCATCGACGACGACCGGCTGCACGACCTCGGCTGGGCCTGACCGCCGGCCCGACCGCCGGGTCGTAGGGTCGGGCGCATGGGAGCGGACGTGCAGGTCGGGATCGTGGTCCTGCCGCAGGAGCGGTGGGCGACGCAGCGCGAGAAGTGGCGTCGGGCGCAGGACATGGGGTTCGCGCACGCGTGGACCTACGACCACCTGGCGTGGCGCAGCCTCGCGGCCGAGTCGTGGTTCGCGACGGTCCCGCTGCTGGCGGCGGCGGCCCAGGTGACGGACCGCATCGGCCTCGGCACGTTCGTCGCGTCCCCGAACTTCCGCCACCCGGTGCCGTTCGCGAAGGACGTCATGGGGCTCGACGACGTCTCGGGCGGGCGGTTCCTGCTCGGCGTCGGCGCGGGCGGCGAGGGGTTCGACGCGTCGGTCACGGGGCCGGCGCCGAGCCGCGGGGAGCGCACGCGGCGCTTCGAGGAGTTCGTGGGGCTGCTGGACACGCTCCTGACGCAGCCGGTGACCGAGCACGCGGGGGAGTTCTACACGGCGCACGACGCCCGCATGGTGCCGGGCACGGTCGCGCGGCCACGCACGCCGTTCGTCGTGGCGGCGGCCGGTCCGCGGACCATGACGGTCGCGGCGCGGTACGGGCAGGGCTGGGTGACGTACGGGGCGGCGTACGCCACGGAGGACGCCGACGCCTCGCCCGCGGTGGCGATGGAGCGCTGGTGGGCGGCGCTCGAGCGGCAGGTGGCGCAGTTCGACGAGATCGAGCGCGCGCACCGGCCGGGCGACGTGCCGCTGCGGCGCTACCTGAGCCTCGACGGGGCGCCGGTGTACTCGCTGACGTCCGCGCAGCTCGCCGCGGAGGGGGTCGAGCGGGCCGCGGCGCTCGGGTTCACGGACGTCGTCGTCCACTGGCCGCGCGCGGAGGGCGTCTACGCGGGGTCCGAGCGCGCGCTGGAGGAGTTCGCCGCGGGCCTCGCCTGACGGGGTCGCCGAGCCGGCGCGACGAGCGTCGCCGGGGCACGACGAGCGTGGCCACGGTTCCGGCTCGGCTCCGGCGCCGGGGCGCCTGACGCGGGCCCTGGCGTGCGGACCCGCGTCAGGTGGTCGGCTGGTGCGCGGTGCGGGCCTCCCACGCGGTGCGCACCATGTCCTCGATCGTGTGCGACATGCGCCAGCCGAGGTCGCGTGCGGCGAGCTCGCCCGACGCGACGATGCGCGCGGGGTCGCCGGGGCGGCGCTCGGTGACGTCGGGGGTGAAGTCGATGCCCGTGACCTGCGCGACGGCGGTCATGATCTGCCGCACGGACAGCCCTTCGCCCGAGCCGAGGTTGTAGACGGGCTCGAGCGTGCCGCCGTCGGCGAGGGTGCGGGCGGCGGCGACGTGGGCGTCGGCGAGGTCGGCGACGTGGATGTAGTCGCGCACGCACGTCCCGTCGGGCGTGGGGTAGTCGTCGCCGCGGATCTGCGGGGTGCGGCCGGCGAGCAGGGCCTCGAAGACCAGCGGGAACAGGTTGTGGGGGCTGGTGTCGTAGACGTCGGGGGTGCCGGAGCCGACGACGTTGAAGTACCGCAGGCTCGTGTGCTTGAGCCCGGACGCGCGGCCGGCGTCGCGCAGCAGCCACTCGCCGACGAGCTTGGACTCGCCGTAGGGCGACTCGGGCGTCGTCGGGGTCTGCTCGGTGACGAGGTCGACGTCGGGCGTGCCGAACACGGCCGCGGAGGAGGAGTAGACGATCGTGTCGACGCCCTGCTCGGCCATGACCTCGAGCAGCGTGAGGGTGCCGGCGACGTTCTGGCGGTAGGTGTGCAGGGGGCGCTCGACGGAGACGCCCGCGTACTTGAAGCCGGCGAGGTGCACGACGCCCTCGACGCCGTGCCGCGCGAGGGTGTCGGCGACGACGTCGGCGTCGTCGACCGAGCCGCGCACGAACGGCACGTCGGCGGGGACGAACTCCTCGTGGCCGCTGGACAGGTCGTCGAGGACGACCGGCTCCAGCCCGACCTTGGTGAAAGCCCGCACCACGTGTGCGCCGATGTATCCCGCCCCGCCCGTCACCAACCACGTCATGCGTTCGAGCCTAGCCCGGGACGAGGACGCCGCCACCACAGGGTAGATCATGTCCGAACATGAACGCACACGAGTGCGCGTCCCTGACGCGGCGTTCGCCACGAGCGGGTGAACCCGTCCTGTTCGGATCTGATCGTTCGGGGCGCCGCGGGGTCGGGACGAACGGTCACGGTGTGACGAACCGGACGGGCGGGCGGGACCGCGACGGACCGGACGGGGGCGGGTGTGGGTGCGCGTCGGCATGATCGGGGGATGGCACGCGTGAGCCCGCCCCTCGCCGGCGTCGTCGACGGCGCGCAGCGCCGCGCGCGGCTCGCCCGGCGCCACGGCCTCGCCGCCCCGCTGGCCGACGTCCCCGCGGCGCTCGACGCGCTCGTCGCGCTGCACGGGACCGACGCGTCCGGGCCGTACATGGCCGCGTGGGCGCGAGTCGCCGGGTTCACGACGAGCGACCTCGACGACCTGCTGTTCGGCCGCCGCACCGCCGTGCGACAGCTCGCGATGCGCCGCACGCTGTGGGTCGCGGGCACCGACCTGCTGCCCGCGCTCGTCGCCTCACCCGGTGCCCGGGTGGCAGGCGTCGAGCGGCGCCGCCTCGTCAAGGAGCTCGGCGTCGACGGTCGCTTCCCCGACCCGGAGGGGACGCTCGCGCGGGCCGAGGTCGCGACGCTCGAGGTGCTCGCGGACGGCCGGTGCCGCACCGCCGCCGAGCTGCGCGACGAGGTCCCCGAGCTCGCGCGGACGTTCGCCTCGGCGCCGGGCACGAAGTGGGGGCAGGAGATGGCGCTCGCCCCGCGCGTGCTGACGATCCTGTCCGCCGGCGGGCTCGTCGTGCGCGGCGAGAACCGCGGCCGGTGGACCGCGTCCCGGCCCACCTGGGCGCTCACGCGGCAGTGGCTGGGCGGGGACCTGCTGCTGCCCGACGAGCACGCCGCGCACACCGAGGTCGTCGGGCGGTGGCTGCGGGCGTTCGGGCCAGGGACCGAGCGGGACCTGCAGTGGTGGCTCGGCTCGACGCTGACGGCGGTGCGCCGGTCGCTCGCCGAGCTCGGGGCCGTGCCCGTGGGGCTCGAGGGCGAGGCGGTCGGCTGGCTGCTGCCCGACGACCTCGACCCCGTCGAGCCGCCGGAGCCGTGGGTCGCGCTCCTGCCCGCGCTCGACCCGACGACGATGGGCTGGGCCGAGCGCGGCTGGTACCTCGGCCCGCACGCCCCGAGGTGGTGGACTCGGTCGGGAACGCCGGGCCGACGGTCTGGGTCGACGGTCGCGTCGTCGGCGCGTGGGCGGCCAGCACCGGCACGGTCGAGGTCGCGCTGCTCGAGGACGTCCCGGCGTGGGCGCGCGCCGGGATCGACGCCGAGGTGGACCGGCTCACGGCGTGGCTCGCCGGCGGGAAGGTCGCCCCGACGTTCCCCTCGCCACTGTTCGGCGGCCGCCGCACCCGTCCCGCACCTCCCGCCCGGGCCGGCGCGAGCGCGCGGTGACGCAGTGGCCCTGCGCCTGAGCCCGCGCGACGCCCGGCGGATCGCCGTCCGGGCCCAGGTGCTCACGGCGCAGCGGCCCGACGGCGTCCTGGACGCGGTGCACCGGCTGTTCGTGGTGCAGCACGACCCGATCGCCGCTGTCGCCCCGAGCGCCCATCTCGTCCTGTTCTCCCGGCTCGGCCCGTCGTACGACCCGGCCGGGCTCGACGACCTCCTCGCGCAGCAGCGGGTCGTCGAGGTCGACGGGCTCCTGCGCGACGCGCGCGACGTCCGGCTCCTGACCGCGGACATGGCCGCGTGGCCCGGCCCGGACGCGCCCGCGTGGAAGCGCGGGAACGCGCGGTGGCTCGACGACAACCGCGGCGCGCGCCAGGACGTGCTCGACGCGCTGCGCATGGACGGACCCCTCACGGCCGCCGAGCTGCCGGACACGTGCGCCCGGCCGTGGCGCTCGTCGGGCTGGAACGACCGCCGCGACGTGACGATGCTGCTGGGCCTCCTCGTGCAGACCGGGGACGTCGCGGTCGCCGGGCGGCGCGGGCGCGACAAGCTCTGGGACCTCGCCGAGCGTGTCTACCCGCCCGACGAGCCCGTGCCGGCGCCGCTCGCGCGGCGGGTGCGCGACGAGCGGCGGCTCGCGTCGCTCGGGCTCGTGCGCGAGCGTGCGCTCGAGGGGTACCCCGACGATCTCGTCGGGACCGTCGTCGAGGTCGAGGGGGTGCGCGGACGCTGGCGCGCCGACCCGGACCTGCTGGCGTCCGGGGACGAGCCGTTCGAGCCGCGCACCGCGCTGCTGTCGCCGTTCGACCGGCTCGTGACGGACCGCCGGCGGCTCTCCGAGGTCTTCGGGTTCGAGTACGCGCTCGAGATGTACAAGCCCGCGGCGCAGCGCCGGTGGGGCTACTACGCGCTGCCGGTGCTGCACGGGGACCGGCTCGTCGGCAAGCTCGACGCGACCGCCGACGTGCGCCGCGGGCGCCTCGTCGTGCACGCCGTCCACGAGGACCCGGTGGGCGGCGAGCCGTGGGACGCGGACCTGCGCGCGGCCGTCGACGCCCAGGTCAGCGACCTGGCGCTGTGGCTCGACCTCACCCCGGAGCGCTGACCCGAGCCGACGCTCGTCGCCTCGGACAACCCTTCCGGTCGCCGTCTCCTGCGCCCCGGGACATGGTGGGGATCACACGGACGGGTGACGACAAACCCTCCAGAACGTGCACTCGCGTGCCGAACAACGACGTTGACCCCTCGCGAGGAGAGCAACCATGCGCAACTGGACGCGTCCGTCGAGCCTGGGCACGCTCGCCCTCGGCGTCACCGCAGCGATGGTGCTCGGTGCCGCCCCGGCCACCGCCGGTGACGTCGAGCCGCCCTCCCCGACGGCCCGGCGCCTCGCCGAGCGTGCCGCCACGACGAGCAGCGCCGCGGTCGAGAAGCGCCTCGACAGCGCCGCCGCGGTCCCGAAGTTCCTCACCAAGAGCCGCACGCCCGGCGGGCGCGTGCTCGCCCTGCCGCTGGCCGACGAGTCGTACGCCCTCACCTCGAACTGGGGCGCGCGGTGCATCCCCGTGCGTGGCGGTTCGACGTTCCACCACGGGCTCGACATGGGCACGGCGAACGCCTCCCCGATCCACGCCGTCGCGAGCGGCGTCGTCACGCACGTCGTCCCGCCGAAGAACGGCGCGGCCGGGTACCTGACGGTGAAGTCCGAGATCGACAAGATCCCCACCTGGATCGCCTACGTGCACCCGTGGGAGCCCGGCAAGTACGTCAAGGTCGGGCAGAAGGTCGAGGTCGGCCAGCGCATCGCCGACGTCGGCGCGTCCGGCCCGGCGACCGGACCGCACCTGCACCTCGAGGTGTGGCACGGCGCGTTCTACGGCAACGGCACGTCGGTGGACCCGAAGAAGTGGCTCACGGACTTCAAGCTCCCCGTGGTCGACCGCGCGACCGCGGACCGCACCAAGCCGGCCCCGAAGTCGTGCATCTACTACGCGACGGCGAACCTCAACCTGCGCGCGGGCTCCTCGACGAGCAACACGATCCTGGCGACGCTCAAGCCGAACCACCGCATGCTCAACAAGCCCGGCGTGAAGAAGAACGGGTTCATCCCCGTGACCGTCGCGCTCGACGGCAAGCGCGTGCGCGGCTGGGTGCACTCCGACTACATCGCGCAGACCAAGACCCACCACCTCAAGGTCGACGCGACGGTCCGCGCCAAGCCGAACGCCCAGGCCAAGGCCCTCATGCTCGGCAAGAAGGGCACGCAGGTGACGATCGGCGAGGCGAAGACCACGTGGCGCAAGGTCGTCATCAAGGGCGTGACGGGCTGGGTGCCGCGCACCTCGGTGGCCAACGGCCTGGGCTGATCAGCGCGCGTACTGGCCGTAGTCGGTGCGCAGGGAGTCCTGGGCGAGCTTGGCGGTGCAGCCCGCGACCGAGCCGGTGTACGAGACCCGGCCGGTCACGGCGTTGCGCTGCTTCACCAGGGACTTGCCCGGGGCCTCGTGGTACGCCTTGGCGTAGCCCGCGACCAGGTTGCGCTTGACCGAGACCAGGTCGTGCCGCTCGAGCTCCCAGGTCTTCACCGCCGCGTCGTACGTCGTGCGGGTCGTCGGCTGGTTGGCGATCGCGTTGCGCCACAGCGACACGTCCTGCGCGGCGACGCCGACCGTGACGCCCGCGGCGCCGCCGAGCATCGTGTTGTAGCGGATCGTCACGTGCCGCGGGGAGTCCTTCCAGGTGTCCCACGTGGACGCGGCGGCCTTGATGTGCGCGCCGTTCGGGGCGGCCGCGAGCAGGTTCCGCTCGATCGTGCCGCCGCTCGAGTAGATGCCCGCCATCAGGTAGATGTTGTGGTCCATGCCGTGCGCGTGCGAGCCCGCGTTGTTGCGGATGCAGTTGTAGGCGATGGTGTAGCGGTTCGGGCCGGCCGCGCGCTGGGTCGCGGGGGACGCGCCGCGTGCGCCGGGCGTCACCATGAGGTTCGCGGTCTCGCGTGAGCCGGTGACCTCGTTGTTCGTGAACACCCAGCCGGTGCCGCCCTGGAGGTGCACGACCGCCTGGCCCTTGCCCTGGATGCTGCGGTTGTACGTGAAGTGGATGCCGCGCACGGTCCAGTAGCTCGCGTTCCGCAGCTGCAGGGTGCCGTTGAGCTCGACGCGCTCGCCCGGGTACGACTGCAGCTCGATCGGCTTCGTCGCGGTGCCCTTCGCGGCGTCGTAGCCGGCGGCCTCGCGGTACGTGCCGCCGCGCACGACGATCACGTCGCCAGGCCGTGCGGCGCGGATCGCCGCGGTGACGGTGCGCAGCGGGCGCCTCTTCGTCGCGGCGGGGCACGTGGCCTCGTCGCGCGAGTTCTTGCGCAGGCACGAGTGGCGCTGGATCGTCTTGGTGCCCCACGACACGGCGTACGTGTACGTGTCGGAGCCGTTGGTCGCGACGTACATCGTCCGCGCGCCCGAGGCGGCCTTCGCGATCACCTTCGAGCGGACGCCGTGGTACCGCTCCGGGGTCGCCGCGGACGCGCCGGCGGTCGGCAGGGTGACGAGAGCGACGACGAGCGCGACGACGGCGCCGGTCGCCCGCAGGCGCGTGGTCGGGCGGCGGCGCACGGGTGCGTCGGGGGTCATCGGGCCTCCTCGTCGGCGGGTCCCGGCGAGGCTAGACCCGCGCCGGGTCCCGGCTGGAGGCCCCGGGCGTGCGGTCCTCGTCACCCCGGGGTGCGAACCGGGACGAGGTGGGACGTACCGACGTCCGGTTCACCCGGGAGGTCCGGGTCCGCGCGGTGCACGGTCCACCCACCGGACGTGCCAGGATCGCGGGATGAGCACCCCCGTGGACGCGTCCATCCGCCCGGCGCGCGACGACGACGCCGTTCGCATCGCCGAGATCTGGCGCTCCGGCTGGCACGACGCGCACGACGGGAAGGTGCCCGACGCGCTCGTCGTGCACCGCACGCCCGGGTCGTTCGCCGCGCGCGCGCCAGGGATCGTGCCGCACACGCAGGTCGCGGTCCTCGGCGACGCCGTGGTCGGGTTCGTGACGGTCGTCGACGACGAGGTCGACCAGCTCTGCGTCGACGCGGCGGCGCGCGGCACCGGTCTGGCCGGGGCGTTGCTGCGGGCGGGGGAGCGCGCCGTGGCCCGGGCGGGGCACCCCGAGGCCTGGCTGGCCGTGGTGCCGGGCAACGCCCGGGCCCGGCGGTTCTACGAGCGGCAGGGCTGGGCCGACGGCGGCCCGTACGAGCACCGGGTCACGGTCGAGGGCGACCTCGTCGTGACCGTCCCCTGCCGCCGCTACACGCGGGCGGTCGAGGCGCCGCGCCCGTCGGTGCTGTTCGTATGCGTGCACAACGCCGGGCGCTCGCAGATGGCGGCCGGCTTCCTGCGCGTGCTGTCCGGCGGGGCCGTCGACGTGCGGTCCGCGGGCTCGATGCCGGCCGAGCGGATCAACCCGGTCGCGGTCGAGGCCATGGCCGAGGTCGGGATCGACCTGCGCGGCGAGCAGCCGAAGGTGCTGACGCGCGAGTCCGTGCAGGTGTCCGACGTCGTGGTCACGATGGGCTGCGGCGACGCGTGCCCGTACGTGCCCGGCACGCGGTACGAGGACTGGCCGCTCGACGACCCGGCGGGTCAGGGGATCGAGGCGGTGCGCCCCATCCGCGACGCGATCCGCGCGCGCGTCGTGACGCTGCTGGGCGAGCTCGGCGTGGAGCCGGTCGACTGACCGGCTCCACGCCGTCGGCTCACGCGCCGCAGGTGCAGACGCACGCCGGCTCGGTCGTGCGACGGGCCTGCGCGGCGCGGGCGCCCCGCAGCCCTGCGGCCCAGCGGGTGCGCAGCGCTGCCACGAGCGTGGCGAACCGCGCGCGGGCGGCCCGGCCGGCCGGGACGATCCGGTCCGGGTCGGTGCGCGCCAGCTCGCGCAGGGCGAGCTCGGGCTCGAGCTCACGCTCGCGCTCCGCGTGGACGGCGCGGTACAGGTCGTGGTGCATCAGTCCTCCTTCGGCTTGGTGGCGCGGACGACCGCGCCGTGCATGCCGTCCGCGACGGCGTGGGTGAACCGGACCTCGGCGTCGACGAAGCCCGCCGCCGCGAGGCCCTCGAGGTACTCGCTGCGCGACAGGGCGCCCGCGATGCAGCCGACGTAGGAGCCTCGCTCGGCGCGCTCCTGCGGTGCGAGGTGGTCCTCGGCGACGACGTCGGAGATGCCGAGGCGGCCGCCCGGGGCGAGCACGCGGAACGCCTCGGCGAGGACCGCGGGCTTGTCGGGGGACAGGTTGACGACGCAGTTCGAGATGACGACGTCCACCGATGCGTCGTCCAGCGGGAGGTCCTCGATGACGCCCGTGCGGAACTCGACGTTCGTGGCGCCGGCCTTGGCGGCGTTGGCGCGGGCCAGCTCGAGCATCTCGTCGGTCATGTCGACGCCGTACGCGAAGCCCGTGGGTCCCACGCGGCGCGCGGACAGCAGCACGTCGATGCCGCCGCCCGACCCGAGGTCGAGCACGCGCTCGCCCTCGCGTAGCTCGGCGACGAGCAGCGGGTTGCCGCAGCCGAGGGACGCGGCGAGCGCCTCCGCGGGGACGGCCGCGGCGTCGTCGGCGCCGTAGAGGCTCGCGCCGAAGCGCTCGTCGACGACGACCTCGCTGGTTCCGCACCCACCGCCGCAGCACGCGGCGTCGGGGGTCTCGCCCTGTGCGCTCTGCACGGCGGCCTGCGCGTACCGGGCCCGGACCTGCTCGCGGATGTCCTGCGTCATGGCTCCTCCAGATATTGATCGATGTCGATGGAAGGAGCCTGAACCAGGCATCGACGGGTGTCAATATTGATTTCCGTCGATGTGTGCCGCAGGATGGGCGCGTGCCCCTCGACCTGCTGACCGCCCCGACCGCGTGCTGCACGCCGGCGAGCGCCCCGACGATGAGCGTCGAGGACGCCGAGCGCGCCGCGCGCACGCTCAAGGCGCTCGCGGACCCCGTCCGCCTGCGGCTGCTGTCGATCCTGGCCTCGCGCGGGGGCGAGGCGTGCGTGTGCGACCTCACCGAGCCGCTCGACCTCGCGCAGCCCACGGTGTCGCACCACCTCAAGGTGCTCACCGAGGCGGGGTTCGTCACGCGCGAGAAGCGCGGGGTGTGGGCCTACTTCACGCTCGTGCCCGGGGTCGTCGACGCGCTCGCCGCGCACCTCACCGAGCACGTGGCCGTCCGCGCGGCCGGTGCGGCTCAGTCGTCCATGTCGCCCGTGGCCGGGTCCTCGCCGGTCGGCGCGTAGCGCAGCAGCGTCGCGCCGCTGCTCGTCGTGACCGGCGGGTCGAGCAGGCGCAGCGCCGACGGGCGCACGCCGTCCGGGAAGACCTTCTTCCCCTGCCCCAGGACCACCGGGTAGACCCACAGCGACAGCACGTCGAACAGGCGCTCGGCCAGCAGCGTCTGCACCAGGTCGACGCTGCCGATGACGTGCACGCTCCGGTGCCGGTCGCGCACCGCGCGGACCTCCGCGACCAGGTCCGGGCCGAGCAGCGTGCTGCCCTGCCAGGCGAGCTCGGGCGTGCCGCGGCTCGCGACGTACTTGGGGATCGCGTCGGACCGGGTGCCGATGGCGTCGTCCTGGTGCGGCCAGTACGCGGCAAAGATGTCGTACGTCCGGCGGCCGAGCAGCAGCGCGTCCGTGCGCTCGATGTCCGCCGTGACCAGCTCGCCGACGGTGTCGTCGAACAGGGGTGCCTGCCAGCCGCCGAACCGGAAGCCGCCCGAGGGGTCCTCGTCGGGCGCACCGGGTGCCTGGGCGACGCCGTCGAGGGTGACGAACAGGTCGATCTGCAGGTGTCCCACCGGGACCTCCACGGGGTGCGCGGGCCGACCTCCCGACGGTAGTGGCGCGCCCATCCTGCCGCATCGGGCAAGCGCTCGCCCGCCGGGACCGATGCCGGGGCGGGCGAACCGTTTCATCGATGAAGAACGCCCTGTACGGGGACTGGTGGGCGCGCGACGTTAGGGCACGCACGGGCGTAGCCCCTCCGCCCCTCGCGGCGCCCCGACACGGGCGCGACGTCCGCACCTGACTCGAAGGAGAGTACCCATGAGATCACCACGCGCCCCACGTCCGGCGCACCGGGCACGACGCCGGCTGCGCTGGGCGTCCGCGCTCGTCGCCGGGGCCACCGCCGTCTCCGCCGGCATCGCCGCGCTCGTCGCCGCCCCCGCCGCGACCGCCGCGACCGTCGACACCAACGCGTCGTACGTCCTGCTCAACCGCGGCAGCGGCAAGGCCCTCGACGTGTACAACCTCGCGATGAACGACGGCGCGCGCATCGTGCAGTGGAGCCGCAACGACGGGGCCCAGCAGCAGTGGCAGTTCGTCGACTCCGGCAACGGCTGGTACCGGCTGAAGTCCCGCCTCTCCGGCAAGGTGCTCGACGTCTACAACTGGTCGACTGCCAACGGCGGCCAGATCGTCCAGTACACCGACTACAACCAGTCGAACCAGCAGTTCCGGCTCGACGACGTCGCCGGCGGCTACGTCACCCTCATCAGCCGGCACTCCGGCAAGGCCGTCGAGGTCCAGGGGGCCTCGAACAGCGACGGCGCGGCCGTCGTGCAGTACACGAGCTGGGGCGGCGCCAACCAGCAGTGGCAGCTCGTCCGCGTCGGCGGTGGCGGCACCACCACACCGCCCCCGACGACCACCACGCCGGCCCCGGACCCGACGACCACGACGAACCCGGGGCAGACCTGCCAGCTGCCCTCGCAGTACCGCTGGACCTCGTCCGGCGTGCTCGCCAACCCGCGGTCCGGCTGGGCGTCCCTCAAGGACTTCACGGTCGCCCCGTACAACGGCCGGCAGCTCGTGTACGCCACCACGCACGACTTCGGCAGCTCGTGGGGCTCGATGAACTTCGGGCTGTTCACGAACTACTCCGAGATGGCGTCCGCCAGCCAGAACCAGATGCCGTTCAGCGCGGTCGCGCCCTCGCTGTTCTACTTCGCGCCCAAGAACGTCTGGGTGCTGGCGTACCAGTGGGGCGGCCCGGCGTTCTCCTACCGGACCTCGACCAACCCGGCCGACGTCAACAGCTGGGGCCCGGCCCAGACGCTGTTCACCGGCAGCATCTCCAACTCCGGCACCGGCCCGATCGACCAGGCGCTCATCGGCGACAGCCAGAACATGTACCTGTTCTTCGCCGGTGACAACGGGCGCATCTACCGTGCGTCCATGCCCATCGGGAACTTCCCGGGCAGCTTCGGGTCGAACTACACGACGATCATGACGGACTCGACGAACAACCTGTTCGAGGCCGTCCAGGTCTACAAGCTCCAGGGCCAGAACAAGTACCTGATGATCGTCGAGGCCATCGGCTCGCAGGGCCGCTACTTCCGGTCCTTCACGGCCGACCGGCTCGACGGCTCGTGGACCCCGCAGGCCACGTCCGAGTCGAACCCGTTCGCGGGCAAGGCCAACAGCGGCGCCACGTGGACGAACGACATCAGCCACGGCGAGCTGCTGCGCGTCAACGCGGACCAGACCATGACGGTCGACCCGTGCAACCTGCAGCTGCTCTACCAGGGCCGCAACCCGAGCTCCGGCGGTGACTACGGCCTCCTGCCGTACCGCCCGGGCCTGCTGACCCTCCAACGCTGACCCTCCGGCGCCGGCCCTCCGGCGCCGAGCCTTCCGCGCTGGCCGTCGGCGCCGGCCCCAGCGCCACCCGGGCCGCCCCGCCCCGGCCGTCCAGGCACCCCTGGCCCGGCCGGCGCGGGGCGGCCCGTCGTCCACCCGGTCTTCTCGTCCGGTCCGGCGTACCCCACTCGCCGAGTGCGCCGTTCCCGCTCGACCGCGCACGCTCTACGCGCGCAGTGGCGATGGAACGGGCGCGCTCGGCGGGGGAGTGCACCCGGGGTGCGTGCGGGGTGGGGTGGGGTTCCGGTTCGCCGGGGAGGGGTGTCAGGCGGTGGCCGGGACGAAGACGAGCTCGCCATCGCGGAGCATGAGCGCGCCGTACTCGTTCACCGCGACGAACGTGCCCGCGATGTCCACGGCCACGTCCACGCCGGTCCTGCCGTCCAGGATGACGCCACGGCCCTGGGCCCTGCCGTACACCAGACCGGCGAAGAAGTACGGGTTCTCCACCTCGACGCCCGACCCGAGGCCCTTGCTCCAGGACGGCTCGAACGTCTCCGGATCCAGCGCCCGCAGGCCGTTGCTCACGTCGTAGAGGTTCTCGCCGTCCTGCCTCACCGGCCCGATCGTGACGTCGAGCGTCCGCAGGATCTTCCCGGTGGCGGGGTCGAGCACCGCGGTCCACGGGTCGGCACCCGTGTAGTGGTACGCGGTCACGACGAGGGCGTCATCGGCGTCGAACGTCGACGTCCCGGCGATCGACGTCCTCGGGTCCTGGCTGTCGCCGATGGTCCACAGCCGCTCACCCGTCACGGGGTCGAGGCCCGCGAGGGTCGGGTACGTCGGGTCGCCCTTGGACGGGCCGGTGCCGGTGGTGACGAGGACCGCCTCGTCCGTCACGGCCTCGAGCGCGTCCCGGCTCGCCCACAGCGCGCTGCCGTCCGCCTCGTCGAGCGTGGCGGTCTGCCCCGAGAGGCTCACGACGACACGCCCGTCGACGACGGTATCCACGCGGGCCTTCTGCGACTCGGCAAGGCCCGTGTACTCGTCGTCGAGCAGCGCGCTCCAGAGGACCTCGCCCGAGCCCGCCTCGACCGCCATCACCTCGAACGCCTCCCGCCGAGGAGTCGTCCCCACGCCCGGGATGGACACCGGTACGGCCGCGTAGAGCGTCTCCCCGTCCTCGCTCGGCACGGGGGCGCCGGGGCGGCGCTCGTCGTAGAAGACGGCGGCCACGCCGTCGTCCGACGCGTGCGGGAACGGCGTCTCCCACGTCGTCTCGCCGGTCGCGAGGTCCACCGCGCCGACGCTCGTGCCCGTCACGCCGTACGCCATGGTCCCGGCCAGCGTGAAGCTGCTGGTGAAGTCCCCGGCGAGGTTCCCGCTCAGCGCGGGGAGCACCACGCGCGCCGGCGTGCCCTCGAACCGGGTGGGAGCCTCGAACGCCTGCAGCGCGGGGGTCGTGGGAGTGGGTGTCGTGCGCTCCGTCGGGCGCTCCGCAGCCGTCTCACCCGTCGCGGCAGGTTCCACGGGCTCCGCAGGCGACGAGCACGCGGCGGTCAGCAGCACCAGCGCGAGGATCGCGGTCATGTCCGTTTTGCGCGTATTCACGCAGGGACTATGGCAGAGCCGTCGCGCGGGCGTGCCCGAGTCCGCGGGGTCGCCCCGGAACGAGTGGTCCGATGACGAGCGTGCGCGGCTCAGGGAGCGGCGGGCTGGAGCGACCTCTTGAAGAACACCGCCGAGTCCTCGTAGCCGAGTGCGGCGTAGAACGCGCCCGCGCGCCGGCTCGCGAGCGCGAGGTAGGCGGCGCCGCGCTCGCGGGCCCAGTCCTCCGCGAACTGCATCAGCGCCCGGCCGGTGCCCGACCGGCGGCGCTCCTCGGCGACCGCCACCTCCTCGACCCACCCGACCGGCCCGTTCGCCAGGAACGTCAGGTGGCAGTGGGCGAGCAGGTACCCGACGACGCGCTCGTCGTCCTCGGCGACGGCGAGCAGCGCGTCCGGCGTCGCGAGCAGCCGACGCCAGGTCTCCTCGAACGCCTCGCGGCGCGGGGAGAACGACGTCGCGAAGTCGCGCGCGAGCGGCCAGACCTGCTCGGCGTCGGCAGGAACGGCGGGGCGGACGATCAGGCTCTCGGGCACCGGCGCAGTCTCACGAGCGCGCCCCGAGGGCAGCAAGGGCTTTGTCCGTTTTCCCGGGCGGGGGTCCGTCCTCCCTATGGGCCTGGCGCCCCGCGCGCAGTCGGCATCGACAGCGCACCTACCGGTGACGACGATTCTGGTCATGACCACGACGTCGTTGGCAAACGTGAAGGCGCACCTGTCGCGGTTCGTCGACTCGGTGCACGACACTCACGAGCGTGTGACGATCACGCGCAACGGGGAGCCTGCTGCTGTGCTGATCTCCGGACGACCTGGCGTCCCTGGAAGAGACGATCGCTGTGCTGTCCGACCCGGGGCTGATGGCGCAGGTGCGTGAGGCGGATGCGGCCGTCGCGGCGGCGGACGTGGTCCCGCTGGCTGAGGTCGTTCGTCAGCTGCGCGACGACGCGTGACGTACGAGGTCGTCCTGGCGCCCCCGCTCGTCGCGCGCTCGCTGGTGGTCTGCTGGAGTCGGTGGCCGCTGCTGTCGTGGAGTTCATGACCGGGCCGTTGGCGAGCGACCCGTTCCGAGTGGGCAAGCCCCTGCGCAATGAGCTGGCCGGGAAGTGGTCGGCGCGCCGTGGTGAGTACCGGGTGATCTACACGATCAACGCGCGGGTGGTCACGGTCACGGTGCTGAGCGTCACGCACCGTCGCGACGCCTATCGCACCTAGCCCGGTCACAGTCTCCACGTGCGGTCGGCGTCGTGTCCGTGGGCAGCCTGTGTGCCCTCAGCCTCGAGCAGTGCCGTAGCCTGCCCTCGGGCGGAGGCTGCTCGGGCACTCGGACTGAGGCGAGCAACACGACTGTTCTCTCGAGGTCCTCCCAGCGTGAGTCCCCCGCCCACCGGGGCCTCTAGCTCAACTGGCAGAGCAGCGGACTTTTAATCCGCGGGTTGTGGGTTCGATCCCCACGGGGCCCACCTGACCCGCACCTATGCCTCCGTCCGGCTTCCGCGTCGCTCACGGAGTCACTCGCGGAGGAGGCGGTCTGGGCCACGGCCCTGAGCTGACCAATCCGTCCCGCCCAGACGCACTCCCACGGGGCCGACGAGCGTGTAGGCGACCGTCCTGTTTCGGCCCCGAAAGGCGCTCCGTGACGCGCGCACCAGTGGCTCACCAGGCGACGGTGCCGGAGGGTAGGCGTTGATGCGGCCGGTCTCGGGATCGCGCGCGCCGGTGCGGATGATTCGCCGCCGTCGCGCCTTCGGAAGTGCCGTGCGAGTCCCGCGCCGCTGCTCATTGCCTGCGTGGTGCCGCCGCTCGGACGTAGGCCGCGGTCCTCGAAAAGGCTCCGAAGTGAACCGAGGGTGGCTCGTGCGGGAGCACCAGTCTCGCTACCCGTGACGGTCGCTCACTTCGGCAACCACTGTCCGCATCCCTCGCTGAAGAACGCGTAGTCGCTCGGGAGCACGGTCACCTCGACCCGCGCTGCCGCGATCTTGAAGTCGTTCGCGATCGTCGAGCCGTCGGCGGCCTGCCGCTCCCAGTAGCAGTTCTCCACGTCCTTGACGACATACGTCCCCGCCTCGATGTCCACCCCGACAACCTGCACGCCGCCGTAGAAGTCGCGACCGCCGACCTGGGCGGTTCTGTCGAGCGTCGCCTGGAACTCGGGTGCTTGGGGGTGGCTCGGGCACAGCAAGAGTGCGGCGGTGAGCTCGGCCACCTGTGGGTCACTCAGGATTTCCATCGTGACGTAGCTGTCGTCAGGGTCGGTCGATGCGCACATGCCATAGAGCGTGGGGAGCGACCCCGCGGACTCGTATCCCGACGCGGCGAGCACGGCTTGCTCGAGCGTCGTCAGCTCTCCGCCGAACCGCTGGTCACCTTCGCACCTGAGTGGCCCGTCCGACCACGGAGCCGTGAAGTCCGGGCCTGAGTCGGAAACCTGGATCTTGTAGATGCGCGAGGTGTAGTCACCGATGGGGTGGCAGTTGACGTCGACCGTCGGAGGCTGCGGGGAGCGGCTCACGGCAGGCTTCGGCACTGGTGGTGGCGTCGTGACGCGGTGGGTGCGTGAAGGGCTGGCCGACGTCGGAGCCTCTGTCGGTGCCGCCGGCTGCTTGTTCTCCGAGCAGCCGGAGAGCCCGCACAGCGCGAGCGCGGCACAGGCTGTGAGCACGGCGGGGCGCACCATTCGTCCAGTCTCGCTGGTGCGACCGCACGGAGGAATGCCGACGTCGGTTTGTCACCCCTTGTGAGTCTTGAAGCCAACGTCGATCGAGCGAGCCGCGACGCGCCCGTCTTCGCTACTCGTAGTGACCCCTTGGGGTGGCGCAGCCCGGAAAGCGCCACCTCTCACAGGTCGCGCCCCTCCCGTGACGGGGTTTGGTCGACCGGCGCGGAACGGGGTAGCACCCGACGCGTCGCGTTCATCCAGGCGCTCTCCTCCTCGCCGAGGACTGGCCGACCTGCTGCGATCCAGGCGGGTTCGAAGTACTCCGTCAGTCCTCGCCAGTCCGGGTCTGCCGGGGCGCGGAGCTCCCAACCGAGCTCGTCCAGCGTCAGGTCGCCCTTGCGCCGGTTGCAGCCCCAGCACGCGGTGACGAGGTTGGCCTCGTCGACCGGGTCGCCGCCGCCGGCGATCGGAACGAGGTGGTCCAGCGTGGTCGACCGCGACACGAACGCCGGATGTGTCGCGTCGGCCTTCCAGTTGGGGTGGTACGGGAACTCGTCCGGGAACAGTCGGGCCAGGAGTCGCATCACCGCGGGCAGGATCGTGCGCTCGCCGCAGTAGCGGCACTGGTAGCAGTCCCGTGCGTAGACCCTGGCGATGACCGACTTCGGGGGTTCCCGGTCCTTGCGCTTGGGTTCCGGGTCGAACCGGATCTCGGTGAGGACCGCGCGCGCCGCGGCGAGGTCTGCCGCGGCCACCTGCTGGAGAGCGCGCTTCAGCGCCTCCGGGTACGGGTCGTCCAGCCGACGCGGTCCACGGTGACCTCGAGCATCCATGCCTGGACCCAACCAGACCCGCCGCAGCGATACCAGAGTCCGCCGCCGCCGATCGGCGCATCCTGGGGAGGCCGCATCCAGAGCGAAGGCGGCAGGCGGGCTGCGGCGTTACGGTCGGCCCAGGGGGCATGTCACGGGGGTGTGGCGGTGCGTAGTCCGGTCGTGCTGGTCGCGGTGTGGGTGGCGGTCGTCGTCGGCGTGTTCCTCACCGTCGGCGCCAACGTGCGGGACGCGCAGCAGACGGTTCGCCCGCCGGAGCCTCTGGTGCTGCCCGCCGGGGTCGTGCCGCCGCCTGGGTGTCGGCTGCTGGAGGGCGCCAGCGACATCGTCTGCGGTCGTCGGGTTCTCGGCCCGTGGGTCCAGGCGGAGGTCGAGCTCGACGTCAGCGGCTGACCGGCGGCGACCGTCGACGAACCCGTCACGCGCGTGCCCCGTAGTGGCTACGGTCGGGACGAGCGACGAGCCGAAAGGGGCGGCCAGGTGAGCAGGATGAAGGCGGCTCTGGTCTGCGTCTGGACTGCCGTTGTCGTGGGGGTCGTGCTCACCGGGTTCGCGAGCGCGCGGGACGCCGGCCAGGTGGTGCGGCCGCCGGAGCCGACGTTCGGGACGCTGTCGCAGGTTCCCGAGGGGTGCCCGACGCCCGAGGGCGACGAGACGGTGGGCTGCGTGGTGCACTGGTCGTTCCCCTGACGAGGTCGTGACGGAGCGAGCGGCACGGGAAGCCACAGGGCGGGGAGGGCTGTGGACGGGCAGGCGTACTGGGACCGGCAGGCCGGCACCTACGACCGGGCGACGTCGTGGGTGGAGCCGCGGCTGCTCGCTCCGGCGCGGGCGTGGCTCGCGCAGCGCGTCCGGGGTCGCACGCTCGACGTCGCGACGGGCACGGGTGCGAACCTCCCGCACCTGCGCGGGCGGGCCGACGAGATCGTCGTGACCGATCGCAGCGAGCCGATGCTGGCGGTGGCGCGGCGACGCGCGTCGGACCTGGGTGTGCCGGTCACGGCGGTGCGGGCGGACGGTGCGGCGCTGCCGTGGCCGGACGCGTCGTTCGACGCCGTGGTGTGCACGTTCGCGCTGTGCTGCGTGCCCGACGAGGTCGCGGTGCTGTCGGAGCTGGCGCGGGTGGTCAGGCCGGACGGGGTCGTGCTGCTGGCGGACCACGTGGAGTCGTCGGCCTGGCCGTTGCGCGTGCTGCAGGGGGCTGCCGAGCTGGTGGAGCGTCGGCACGGGGAGCGGTTGCGTCGGCGTCCGCTGGTCCGGCTCGAGGAGGCCGGGTTGGTGGCCGTCGAGCACGCGGCGACGCGGTTCCGGCTGGTGGAGCGGGTCGTGGCGCGCCGGGCCTGACGGGGGTGCGCCGCGAGCGGGGCCGGTGTCAGTCGTGCGTGGCGTCGCGGCCGGGTACGAGCACGGTGGAGAACAGGATCCGCCTGCGGTTCTCGTCGGGGGTGTGCGCGAGGCGGGGCAGGACGACGGTGCGCAGGTCCTCGACGAAGTCCTCGAGCTCGTCGTCGGACAGGTAGAGCGCGTGCTGGCGGAACCCGACGCCGTCGCGGACGACGTCGACGTCGTCCCGGTCGAGGTAGCGGGTCATGTCGCCGAGGATCCCGGCGACGAACGACAGGAACGCGCGCTTGAGGTCGTCGGCGCTCATGCGGGAGACGCCGTCGGCGTCGACGACGACCGCGCCGGCGCGCAGGCGGTAGGTGCGCTCGACGGCGCCTCGGACGCGGTGCTCGGCGGCGACCTCGAGGACGCCGCCGTCGACCATGGCGGCGACCTGCCGGTAGAGGGTCGCGGTGGCGACGTCGGGGAGCTCGGCGCGCAGGTCGCCGGTGGTGAGCTCGCGGTTGCCGAGGAACGCCTGGGCGATGCGCAGGCGCACGGGGTGCAGGACGACGTCGGCGGGGGTGAGCGGCTGGGCCATGACACCAACATACTCACTCTTGACAACGTTCGCATGGATGAGAATGATTGCAGTCATGACAACGACTCACCTCACCGACGACCACCTCACCGTCTCCTTCACCCGCACCGAGAAGATCTCCGGGCTCGTCCGCGACCAGCGCGTGCCTCGTCGTGCCGTCGTCGCCGCCGAGGTCGTGCCCGACGGCCTCGCCGCCGTCCGCGGCCTGCGCGCCCCCGGCCTCGGCCTGCCGCGCCTGCGCGCCGTCGGCACCTGGCGCACGCGCCACGGCAAGTCCCTCGTCTCCGCCCACGGCGGCCGCCCCGCCGTGCGCCTCACCCTCCACGGCCAGCCGTGGCGCCAGATGATCCTCGCGGTCGACTCGCCCGACGAGCTCGCCGCCGCCCTCTCCCGCTGAACCCGCCCCGCAGACCCCGTACAGGAGCCCTCCGTTGAGCACGACCGAGCTGACCGTCACCTCCGCCGCCCGCACCCTCGCCGCGCGACTCACCGTCCCCGCGGGCGACGGACCGCTCCCCGCCGTGCTCCTCCTGCCCGGCTCCGGGCCCGTCGACCGGGACTCCAACCACAAGCGCATGCCGCTCGACGTCACCGGCGCGCTCGACCGGGCCCTCGTCGCCGCCGGCTTCGTGACGCTCGCCTACGACAAGCACGGCGTCGGCGCGAGCCCCGGCGACTGGCGCGAGACCGGCTTCGACGACGCCACCGACGACGCCCGCGCCGCCCTCGCCACACTGCGCGCCCCGAGGTCGACCCCGCGCGCGTGATCGTCGTCGGTCACTCCGAAGGCGCCCTGCACGCCCTGCGCCTCGCCGCACGCTCCGACGAGCTCTCCGGCGTCGTCCTGCTCAGCCCGTCCGCCACCCCCGGCGAGGAGCTGCTGCGCTGGCAGACGGACAACGTCGTCGCGAGCATGCCCGCCGGGGTGCGCCGCCTCCTGGGCCTCCTGCGGCTCGACCTCGCGCGCAAGACCGAGCAGAACCGCCAGCGCATCAAGGCCTCGACCGGCGCGGTCGAGCGGGTCGGCGGGCAGAAGGTCAACGCGCTCTGGCACCGCGAGTTCATGGCCTACGACCCGCGCACCGACCTGCCGCACGTCACGGTCCCCGTCCTCGCCGCGACCGGCGCGAAGGACCTGCAGACCAAGCCGTCCGACCTCACGGTCGTCGCGGACCTCGTCCGCGGGCCCGTCGAGACCCACGAGATCGAGGACCTCACCCACATCCTGCGCCACCAGCCCGGACCCGCGTCCCTCAACGCCTACAAGAAGGAGCTCCGTCAGCCGGTCGACGAGCGCGTCGTCACCCTCGTCGTCGACTGGGCCCGCCGCGCGGCGTCCGCCCCCGTCGCCTGACGGGCGCGACGAGCGTCAGGGGCAGGTCTCGCTGAGCTTCACGGACCAGAGGGTCACGACGGTGCTCGTCGGGACGACCGCGCCGGGTGCCGGGTCCTGGTCGCACACCGTCCAGCTGGAGTCGAGGACCTGCACGCGGGCGAGGCCCGTCGCGTCCTCCTGGTCCATGAGCCACGAGCCGAGCGCACCCACCCTACGAGGCTGCCCGGCGCCCGGAAGTCCGTGGGCGGCCCGGTCGTCCTCACCCGCCGATCGCCTGCGGGGGAGCGTCGCCCGCCGCTAGCGTCAGGGCAGATCGGACGGCGACGAGGGGGCGTACGTGGTCGACGTGAGCGAGGCACCGGCGGATGCGGAGCGTCGGAGCAGGCGGCGGGGCGTGCCCGGCGTCGTGGTCGCGGTCGTCGTGGTGCTCGCCGGTGTGGCGACGTGGTGGTTCGCGACCGTGCACCCCGGCACGCACCTGGGGGCGTCCAGCCTGACGACGACGTGCACGGTCAGGGTCGACGACGGGTCGGGCGACGTGGTCCGCGGCGGCATCACGCTCGAGGCGCCCGCGGACGCGGAGGTCCTCGCGGTGCGGCTGCGCGACGCGGAGAACCTCGTGCTCGAGGAGGCGCGGGTCGCCCCGGAGACCGGGCCGAACGCCCAGGGAGAGTTCGTCGCCCCCGGCCTCGAGCGGAAGTGGCCGATCCCGGACCCCGAGTCGTACACGATGGACTGGTCGCGCGACCGCCCGCTGGTGGGCGCACGGCTCGAGGCGGGCGTGACCGAGGTGCCCTACCTGCACCTGCGGATCGTCGACACGGAGCAGCCCGCGCGGATGTCGGGGTGGGAGGTCGAGTACCGGGTGTACGCGACACGGTGGTCGACCGCGTACGCCACCGGGCTGGAGTACCTGCCCGTCGACTCGGCGGACGAGTGCTTCGCGGAGGAGTGACGTGCACGCCCCGCACGGTCACGGCGAGCCGGCCACGCCGCCGCGCGTGGCGTGGCGCGCGGTGCTCGCGGTGGCGGGCGGGCTCGTCGTCGTGCTGCTCGCGTTGGGCGGGCGGTACGGCGCGCACCGCGACGAGCTGTACTTCGTCGCCGCCGGGCACCGGCCGCAGTGGGGGTACCCGGACCAGCCGCCGCTGACACCGCTGCTCGCGCGCCTGGCCGACGAGGTCGCGCCGGGCAGCGTGTGGGCGCTGCACGCGGTGCCGGCGCTGGTGGTCGGCGCGCTCGTCGTCGTCGCGGCGCTCACGGCGCGCGAGCTCGGCGGCGGGCGCGTCGAGCAGGTGGCGACCGCCGTGCTCGTCGGGACGGGTGTCGTCACCCTCGTCCTGGGCCACATGCTGTCGACGGCGACGACGGACACGCTGTTCTGGGCGCTCGTCGTGTGGCTGACGCTGCGCACGCTGCGGCGCGACGACCCGCGCGGTTGGCTGCTGGTCGGCGCGGTCGCGGGGGTCGGGCTGGAGAACAAGCACCTGCTGGCGTTCCTGCTGGTCGCGCTGGCTGCGGGCGTGCTCGCCGTGCCCGCCACCCGGCACCACGTGCGCAGCGGGTGGGCGTGGGCGGGGGCGGCGCTCGCGGTCGCGCTGTGGGTGCCGAACCTGGTGTGGCAGGCGCGGCACGGGTGGCCGCAGCTCGCGCTCGCGGCGGACATCCGCGACGAGTACCTGACGGCGGCGGGGCGGCTCGAGTTCGTCGGGCTGTCGCTGGTGCTGCTGAACCCGGTGGTGACGGTCGTGTGGGTGGTCGGGCTCGTGCGGCTGCTGCGCGACGCGCGGTGGGCGTGGGCGCGGCCCGTCGCGTGGGCGTACCTCGGGCTGGTCGTCGTGCTGCTGGTCACGGGCGGCAAGGCGTACTACCTGGCAGGCCTGTACCCGGCGCTCGTCGCGGCCGGGGTGTGCGGGCTCGCGGCGACCCGACCGACGCGCCGCACGGCGCGGCTCGCCGTCGTGGCGGCGCTCGCGAGCCTCGTCGCCGCGCCCGCCGCGCTGCCGCTGCTGCCCGCGTCGGCGTTCGCGGGCTCCCCGTGGGCGGCGCTGGGGGAGGACCAGGCGGAGATGATCGGCTGGGACGCGTTCACGGCGCGCGTGGCCCGGCTCGTCGACGAGCACGGCGCGGGCCTCGTCCTGACGGGGAACTACGGGGAGGCCGGGGCGCTGGAGCACGCGCGTGCCCTGCCCGACGACGTGCACGTCGCGAGCGGTCACAACGGCTTCGCGGACTGGGGGCCGCCGCCCGACGACGCGCGTCCGGTGGTGCTCACCGGACACCGGGCGGCACCCGCGTGGCTGCGGGACTGCCGGGAGCTGCCGCCGGTCGACACCGGCGCGGACAACGAGGAGGCGGCGTACCCGCTGTTCGTGTGCGCGGGCCCCACGGCACCGTGGGCTGAGCTGTGGCCGCGGGTGCGTCACCTGTCCGCGTGACGTCTTCGCAGGTGAGACGGGTTGCCCTCGGCGAGAAGCACGGGCCCGCCGGGGTGAGACTAGGGGGACCGCACCACCGAGGAGGCACGATGACGTCCGTCCCCACGATCGCCCTGAACAACGGCGTGACCATCCCGCAGCTGGGCTACGGGACCTTCCAGATCCCGCCCGCCGAGACGAAGGACGCCGTGCTGACGGCCCTCGAGGTCGGCTACCGGCACATCGACACCGCGCAGGGGTACGCGAACGAGCAGGGCGTGGGCGACGCGCTCGCGGCCAGCGGCCTGGCCCGCGACGAGGTGTTCGTGACGAGCAAGCTCAACAACACCCACCAGACGCCCGAGGCCGCGCTGGAGTCGTTCGACCGGACGCTCGAGGCGCTCGGCTCGGACCACGTCGACCTGTTCCTCATCCACTGGCCGCTGCCGACGGTCAGCGACTACGTCGCGCGCTGGCGCACGCTCGAGGAGATCTACGCCTCGGGCCGGGCCCGCGCGATCGGCGTCTCGAACTTCCAGGTCCCGCACCTGGAGCGGCTGCTCGCCGAGACGACCGTCGTGCCGGCGGTGAACCAGATCGAGGTGCACCCGTACCTGGTCAACGACGAGGTCCGCGCCGCCGACGCCCGGCTCGGCATCGCGACCGAGGCGTGGTCGCCCATCGCCAAGGGCGAGGTGCTGTCCGACCCGGTCGTGCAGCGCGTCGCGGCCGCCACGGGCCGCACGCCCGCGCAGGTCGTGCTGCGCTGGCACGTGCAGCGCGGCGACATCGTGTTCCCGAAGTCCGTCACGCGCTCGCGCATCGAGGAGAACCTGGCGATCTTCGACTTCGAGCTGTCGGCCACCGACATGGCGGCGCTGACGGCGCTCGACCGCGGTCACCGCACGGGCCCGGACCCGGACACGTTCGCCTACGTCGGCTGACGCACCCGGGGCGTGGCGAGGTCGCCCGGGAGGGTGGCCGGTCCGGCTCGACGGGCGGAGCGGTGCTCACGCCCCTAGATTCCGGAGGGTCCGGACCGGTCGCAGTCACCTGGAGGTTGGCATGACCATCGGCGGGATCATCTCGGCGATCATCATCGGTTTGATCATCGGAGCGCTCGGGCGGCTGTTCGCGCGGGGCAAGCAGGACATCCCGATCTGGCTCACCATCGTGGTCGGCATCATCGCCGCGCTGCTCGGGTCGCTGATCGCGGAGCTGCTGGGGGTGAAGGACACCGACGGCATCGACTGGATCGAGCTGATCATCCAGGTCGTCCTCGCGGTGATCGGTGTGTCGATCGCCGCGAACATGCGCGGCAAGCGCCGCTGACCGCGCCACGCGCTGCCCGCCGCCCGCGGGTACGGGAGAGCCCCGGGGACCGACCGGTCCCCGGGGCTCTCCCGTCCGTCGTCCTGCGTCAGCCCGCGGTGCAGCTCGCGCCGTTGAGCGTGAAGCCCGTCGGGTTGTTGTTGGTGCCGGAGTGCGAGCCGTTGAAGCCGATGTCGGTGCTCTGGCCCGGGGCCAGGTTGCCGTTCCATGCGGCGTTCTTGGCCGTCACCGTGGTGCCGGACTGGCTCCA